>ERZ825670.59-NODE-59-length-148657-cov-7.694594_pt1 | contig 148657 bp, 177 predicted proteins | sample MGYA00519929_ERZ825670 | MGnify/ENA primary metagenome ERZ825670 (study PRJEB31778, sample SAMEA3449207) | human gut metagenome | biome: human gut; feature: human-associated habitat; material: faeces | place: United Kingdom | collected 2010/2012 ...
TTAAGAGAAATAGTTGGAGATCTTGATTTATGTGTTTCAAACGAGCTATTTGAACCATTAAAGAAAAAATATAATTTAAAAGAATGTGACAAAAATGAAGTTACTATCATTTTTCTTTCATTTTTTTCTTCTATCTATTACATATGTGCTTCCCGGTGTTATTTTTGCTAAATGTTTTACTTGTGCTGCTACTTCTCCTATTTCTAGTGCATTATGGAATCTTCCTGCGTCAACTACTACTGCACTTACAGAAATTGTTGTTATTGGATATTGTTCTATTATTCCTTTTCTATTTGGCACTTCCAAATATCCTTTTTCTACGTCCTCTGGTGTAAAATATTTGACTACTTCTCTGTCAAATTCTGCTACTATGTTTTGGCATATTTGTTCGCATTCTATGCCTCCTACTATTGCTACAAAATCATCACCGCCTATATGTCCAACAAATTTTTCTTCATTTGTTGACATATGTATATTCTTTATTATAGTTCTTGCTGTGAATTTTATTATTTCGTCTCCATTTAAAAAACCATAAATGTCATTATATGCCTTAAAGTTATCTAAATCGAAATATATCATAGAAAAGTTTTCCTTGTTTAATAAACGTTTTTTCATTTCTGCCTGTATTTGCACATTTCCTGGTAGTCCTGTTAATGGACTTACTCTTCTATTTATGTATAAAAGTCTAATTACATTTTTTATTGTATAATATAAATATTCTTCATCTATTGGTACTATTATATAATGTTCCACACACGCCTTTAGTATTTCTATCCTATGGCTCTTGTCTCTATTTGATGATATTACAATTATTGGAGTTATACTGTTATCCTCATTATTTCTAATGTTGTTACATATTTTTGTTATGTCATCTTCAATATTGTCTTCATTAATTATTATTAATGCGGGAATATTTCTTAATACTGTGTCTATTTCATTTGTATTAGCTTTCTTAAATTTATAGTCACTTTCATTTTCAAACATTACTTCTAATTTGTTTTTTATATCATCTTCGTTATCTATTAAATAGACTTCTTGTATCATTTTTTTCCCTCTTTTCTATTGTTTATACGTAAATTCTCTTACTACTTTTTGCTCTAAATCTGATTCATTTATTGCTGTTATGCTTATTGTATTATTGCCTTTTTTTAATGGCACATTTAATTTTAATTGTTTCTTTCCTGAGTAATTTCCTCCATATGTTTGACCGTTAATATTTAATGTTACCTTTTTTATTCCAACTTCATCATTTATTGTAACTGCTAGTTTGCCATTGCCTTGCTTTATAGCTATAACAGGCTTAGATGAAATTATTATCGTTTTTTCTAATGTTTCTGTATTTCCATTTTTATCTACTGCTTTAACTGTTAGCTTATTCTCCCCTAATATCATATCTATTGTTTCTTGAATTTTCAATTTGTCATTTTCTGTTGCATTAATTTTTATTTCTTCTTCTTCATTCCATTTATATATTAGATAATTTATTTCTGTTTCATCTCTTGCAATAATTGTTATTTTTCTAATATCTTCATCTGTTGTTATTTCTATTTCTGGTTTTCTTATATCTGTTCCTTCGATATTCCATTCTTGCATAAATTTTGTTTCCTTACCTTTTGTATCAACTATAGTAACATTCAACACACTATTTTCATTTGGAAGTAATACTACTTCTTCTACCTTTTTGCTGTTTGGAAGTAATATAGTTTCTTCTCCCTTATTCCAACTGTATATTAATTTTGATATTTCTATGTTATCTTCAGCTTTTATTACAACCGTATTGTTAACCCTATCCATATATACTACTGGTATATTATCTCCACTGTTAATTTCTATATTTTTATATATTGCATATGAACCTTTTCCTATTAAGATAATTCCAAATGCTATTATTACTATTGCAAAAAATTTCACAATGCTTTTTATTGCTATTGGTCCATTTCCTTTATTTTCGCCTACGTAAAGAATTTGATTCATTTTTTCACCTCTTATTATCTGAAATTATAACACATGTACTTTTTAATGTAAACTTTTTTGTTAATTATTTTGCGCATAATCCTGAAAAAAGGAAGTTTTTTTAACTTCCTTCCTAATTTATTTTATGCTATTACAATACTAAACAATTTTTCCCTTGTTCTTCTTTTTCTTTTAGTCCCATCTTTTATGCTTTTTCTATAGTACATAGCTATCAGTCTATCTAGCTCTGTACTTATCTCGTATATCTCATTATAATCTTTCCCGGATGTAATGCTGTTATTTAGTTCATCCCTTAGTTTACAAATTTCTTCATTTAACATACAATCACTCTCCTTTTTTTATGTTTTTTCTTTTGTATATATCTAAAATACCATATTTTTACATTTAAGTCAACCATTTTTGTTGATTTTTAGGCTTTTAGCCGGTTTTTCGAGTGATTTTTTTCAACATTATTCGTCTTTTTTCGACGTTTGTTTTTTTCTTATTATATTTTGTACTATAATTCCAATAGATAATACAAAAATTATAAGTGACAATATTTGTGAAATTCTTATATTAAATGCCATTAAACTATCTGCCCTTATTCCTTCTATAAAAAATCTTAATAGAGAATATAATGCTAAATACATATATGCTATTTGACCTTCAAATTTCCTTTTGTCTTGTAAAACTGCCAATATTACAAATATAATTATAGTTCCTAATGATTCATACAAAAATGTTGGATGTACAAATTTTTTTACTCCGTCCTCTATTATTCCCATTTTCCATGGTAAATTTGTTTCAGTACCATAAGCCTCTACATTTATAAAGTTGCCCCATCTTCCAATTCCTTGTGAAAGTGCTAATATTGGTGCTATGCAGTCTAATAAATTAAGTATATTTATATTTTTCTTTTTACAAAATATGTAGCATGCTATTATTCCGCCTATTATTCCGCCATAAATAGCAAGCCCTCCACCTCTAATATTTATTATCTGGATTGGATTACTCAAATAATAGTTCAAATTACATAGTACATAATACAATCTTGCACAAATAATTACAGTTGGAATTAATATAATAAATAAACTTAATATTTCGTCAAAATCTATGTTGTATTTTTCCGACCTAAATTTACACCAAACCAATGCCATAATAATACAAAAGACTATTATTATAGCATACCATTTTATTCCTAAGCCAAATATTTTTATTGCGACTTCTGATAATTCTAGTTTTAAATTTAATAGTGGAAATTCTACTGTGTTCATTCTCTCTTTTCATCCTTTTCTTCTATTGTTTTACAAAATAACTTATAAAGTTATTTTATATTCCTATTTTAATATATTATTTAACAATTGACAATACCATATTTTCTTCTTTGAATATATCTTTTAAAATTTCCTCTACATATTGTTTTGTTACCGTTTTATAGTCATCTATATAGTCAAAGCTATTTATTCCTTTCATATTATCTGCTAAGAACATTCTAGCTATATTGCCTACACTATTATACTCTATAGCATAATCTCCATATACTTTTTTTCTAATTCTGTCAAAATGCTGTTCATTTAATCCATTCTCTCTAAATGTTTTTACTGTTTCCTTTATTCTTTTTTGTATCTCTTGTGGATTGTTTGATTGTCCAGATATTAGTATATGTGCATACTGGTCCGTAAATTCATAGTCTAAACCTGGTTCTGATAAAATAATACCTTTTTCATATAACTCTTTATATAAATTTGAACTTTTTCCTATTATCATATTTAGCAATATTTCTATTGCAATATGTTTTTTTACTGCAATTCTTGGATTGTATTCTTCTCCTTGCACATCTTTGTATCCTACTATAAACGCTGGCATGCTAACTTCCATTTTGCTTTCTTTATATGGCATATTTATTTCTTTTTCTTTTTGAGGATATATTCTTTTTATTTCCCCTTGATTTTCCTTTTTTATAAGTCGCTTCTTTATTTCATCTAATATTTTTTCTGGTTCAAAATCTCCGCATACCACCATAGTCATGTTTGCAGGATTGTAAAATGTATTATAGCATTTGTATAATACATCTGGTGTTATTTTAGATATTGATTCTATAGTTCCAGCTATATCTATTTTTATAGGGTTATTTTTATACATACAATCTAATGCATTCATATATAATTGCCAGCCTGGATCATCTTCATACATTTTTATTTCTTGCCCTATTATACCTTTTTCTTTTTCGACATTTTCGTCTGTAAAATACGGATTTTGCAAATAATTCATAAGTTCATCTAATCCCTGATAAAAATTATCAGTACATTCAAATAAATATGCTGTGTGGTCATTTGTTGTATATGCATTTGCATCTAATCCTAATGCCATTAAAACATCTAAACTGTTTTTTCCGTTTTCTTGTTCAAACATTTTATGTTCTAAAAAGTGTGCAACACCATCTGGAATATATACTTCTTCTCCTGTTTTTGGCATTATAAAATGATTGTCTATTGATCCAAAATGTGTTCCCCATATTATATATTTTTTGTTTGTATTGTTTTTAGGGATTATTATTATTTTTAGCCCATTTTCTAAAGTCTCTACATAGGCTTTTTCTTTAATTCTTAAGCTTTCAATAATCTTCATTCTTGTTCTCATTCCTTTCTTGTTTTTTATAAACAAGCTCTTTTAATCTTTAAGAAAATATATTGTATTTATGCTTACACTGTTTGCAATTTCTTGTATTTGTTCCTTTGTTACTGCATTAACTTTATTTTCATAATCTGATATCTCTATAAGTGTTCCTGCCAATTCTTGCCCATAGTAATACGTTATTTCTGTATCTTGTTCTGATGTTATGCTTTTAACAGAGGCTATTATTAATTTTTTTGCATTTTCTATATCTTCTTCTTCTATCTTTCCATTTTTTAAATCGTCTAACTGAACTTTTATGGTTTCTAATGCTTTATTATAATTTTGTATTTCTATTCCACATCTAATAAATATCATATTTTTTGGTTTTAAGTAGCTTGAACCTGCAGTGTATGCCAGACTTTCTTTTTCCCTAACATTTTGGAATAGCCTTGAGTTAGCTCCTCCTCCTAAAATTGCATTATAAACAGAAGCTACATAGCTTAAATTTTCTATTTTACTATCCACATCTAAGCTTATAACTAGCTTTCCTTGTGACACTTGCATACTTTCTTGAACAGTTTTGGTTTCTTGCACAGGTAATTCTACAGTTGTTCCAATTATGCAATTAGGTTTTCTCTCATTTACCTTTTGTATATTTTTATTTTCTTTTATATCTTTTTCTATGTTTTCCGTTATTCCAGAGCAAAATATATCTATCTTGCATTCTGATATCATCTTTTTGTAGTATTCATATAAATTCTGTGGCGTTATTTTCTCTAAATCCTCTATATATCCATATTTGTATAATCCATATGGTTTCCCATTAAATGTTTCTTCTATACATTTGTCATATGCATATTGTCCTTTATTATCTATTTTAGATTCTATTATTTGTTTTATATTATTTTTTTCGCCCTCTACATATTCAGCTTTAAATCCACCATTCTCAATTAGTGGATTAAATACTATATCTAATAAAATTTCTATACTTTTTTTTGACAGGTCTTCTTTTGCAGGTAAGAATTCATCACTTAATGATTCCAAATAAAATTTGAATACATGATTATCTCCTGTTTTTTCTATTCCACAGTCAAAACTTGCACCATACATTGATTCTAATTCTTGACTTATTAATTCTTGTGATTTTATATTATTTGTGCCTCTTCTTAGTACTGCTGAAATTACAGCATCTTTTGTAACATTTTCTCTTGTAATTGGAATTGCTAAAAATATAGCATATAAATTTGTTTTAAAGTTATTTGTATTTATTTGGTGTAAAGTTATTCCTCTTTTAATTTCTTGTTTGTTATAATTCATATTACACCTTGCCTCCCTATTAATTTTCTTCTATTATTATAATATATTTAGGAATATTTATACAAGTTTTAAATTTTTTCTTTTTATAGTTTTATCCTAATATTTTTTTGGCTGTTTCGTTTATTGCTTTTCCATCTGCTGTTGCACCTATTTTTTCTTTTGCAGTTTTCATTACAACACCTATATCTTTTATAGATGTTGCACCTACTTCTGCTATTATTTCTTTTATTTTTTGTTCAAGTTCTTCTTGTGTTAATTGCTTTGGCAAATATTCATTTAATATTTCTATTTCTTTATTTATTTGTTCTATTAAATCTTCTCTACCACTTTTTTGAAAATCTTCTAATGAGTCTTTTCTCTTTTTTGCCTCTTTTGCAATTATTTCAACTATTTTGTCATCGCTAACTTCTATATGTTTATCTTTTTCTACTTGTAATATTGCAGCTCTTACCATTTGAACAACATTTTTTCTAATTGTATTTTTTTCTTTCATAGATTCTTTTAAATCTTCTAACAATTTTTCTTTTAACATAATTATTTCCTCCTCATTTTCAAAAGTAAAGAGGTTAAAAGCCTTTTATACTTTTAACCTCCTTCTTATTTATTAAAACTTTCTTTTTCTTGCTGCCTCTGATTTTTTCTTTCTTTTTACGCTTGGTTTTTCGTAATGCTCTCTTTTTCTAACTTCTTGCAATACTCCATTTCTTGCACATTGTCTTTTAAATCTTTTTAGGGCATCCTCTATATTTCCATTATTAACTTTAACCTCTGACATATATATTTCCCTCCCTTCAGTAATTACACTTTTACGTGTGGGATAAACTTTCTATTTATTAGTGTCCATTTCTCACCATATGCAACTTATTATACCTCATGAGAAGGTTCCTTGTCAATATATATCATTGGTTTTTTTATTGTATTTGCACTTCTCCGTCTTTTGCTATTACTTTTGCAACTTTTCCCGGTTTTATTTTTCCATCTAACATTGCTTCTGCAATCTTGTCTTCTAATACATTTTGTATTGTTCTTTTTAATGGTCTTGCACCATAGTTTGTATCTGTTCCTTTTTCTATAAGTAATTGTTTTACGCTTTCATCTATTTCTATGTCTATTTCTTGTTCTGTTAGTCTATTTTTTAATTGATTTAACATTATATCCATTATTTTTCTAATGTCCTCATTATTTAGTTTATGGAATACTATAATTTCATCAATACGGTTTATAAATTCTGGTCTAAATTGTTTTTTCAATTCTCCCATTACATCTTTCTTTATTGTTTCATACTCTTTTTGTGTTTCATCTTTTTTATTGCCTTCGCTTGCAAATCCCAATGTTGTTTTATCTGTAATTAACCTTGCTCCTATATTAGATGTCATTATAATTACAGTGTTTTTAAAGTTTACTGTTCTTCCTTGAGCATCAGTTAAACGTCCATCATCTAATATTTGCAATAGCATATTCATTACATCTGGATGTGCCTTTTCTATTTCGTCTAGCAATATTACCGAATATGGTTTTCTCCTTATCTTTTCAGTTAATTGTCCACCTTCATCAAATCCTACATATCCTGGAGGCGAACCAATTAGTTTAGATACAGAATGTGGCTCCATATATTCTGACATATCTATTCTTATCATTGCATTTTCATTGCCAAACAATGCCTCTGCTAATGCCTTTGAAAGTTCTGTTTTACCAACACCTGTTGGGCCTAAAAATAAGAATGAACCTATTGGTCTATTAGGGTCTTTTAAACCAACTCTTCCTCTTCTTATTGCTTTTGCAACTGCCTCTACAGCTTCGTTTTGACCAATAACTCTCTCATGCAACGTTTTTTCAAGATTTTTTAATTTTTCATTTTCATCTTGTGTTAATTTTTTAACAGGTATTCCTGTCCAGCTTGATATTACTTCTGCGATGTCTTCTTCTGTTAATTCAGAAACACTCTTCGTATTTTTGTCTTCCCATTTTTGTTTTTCTTTTTCTAATTTCTTTTTTGCTTCGCTCTCTTTATCTCTTAAGCTTGCTGCCTTCTCAAAATCTTGAACTCTTACCGCTTCTTCTTTTTCTTTGTCAATACTTGCAACTTTGTCTTCTAGCTTTTTTATACCTTCTGGCTTTGTATAATTCCTCATCTTTACTCTTGATGCAGCTTCATCTATTAAATCTATTGCTTTATCTGGCAAAAATCTATCATTAATATATCTAACAGATAGTTTAACTGCAGAGTCTATTGCTTCTTTTGTTATTTTAACATTGTGATGTGCCTCATATTTGTCTCTTATTCCTTCTAGTATTTCTATTGTTTCATCAGGAGTTGGCTCTCCAACATTTACTGGGCTAAACCTTCTTTCCAACGCAGCATCTTTTTCTATATATTTTCTATATTCATTTAGTGTAGTAGCACCTATTACCTGTACTTCTCCTCTTGCTAGCAATGGTTTTAAAATATTAGCTGCATCTACTGCTCCTTCTGCTGAACCAGCACCTACTATTGTATGAATTTCATCTATAAATAATATTACGTCTCCAACTTTTCTAACTTCTGATAAACATTTTTTTATTCTTTCTTCAAAGTCTCCTCTGTACTTAGCACCTGCTACCATGCTAGATATATCTACACTTACAACTCTTTTATTTTTTAAAGTTTCTGGTACATCTCCTGCTATTATTTTTTCTGCCAATCCTTCCACTACTGCTGTTTTACCAACACCTGGCTCTCCTATTAAACATGGATTGTTTTTTGTTCTTCTTGATAAAATTTGTATAACTCTTTGTATTTCATCTGCTCTTCCTATTACAGGATCTAATTTTCCCTCTATTGCTTGCTTTGTCAAGTCAGTACCAAATTGGTTTAATGTTGGTGTTTGGTTATAGCTTCCCAAATTTTTATTATTTGTTTGTGTTGAATTTATGCTGCTGTTTTCGTCTTCATTCACTAACTTCACTATTTCATTGTATAATTTTTGAGGGTTTACATTTAAGTCTAACATTATTCTTACTGCTACACTGTCTCCCTCTTTCATTATTCCTATCAATAAATGTTCTGTTCCTATATATTCCGAATCTAATCTTTTTGCTTCTCTAAATGCATTTTCTATAACTCTTTTAGTTCTTGGTGTAAATCCAACTGTTTCTGTTTTTTCCTGTTCTTCATTTCCTCTTCCAATAAGCATTTCTATTTCTTCTAATACTTTTTCAGAAGTTACGCCTTGCATTTCTAGCACTTTACTTGCAACTCCAGTTCCTTCATTTACTAACCCATATAGTAAATGCTCTGTTCCAATATAGTTGTGATTTAATTCTATTGCTAACTCATTTGCTATTTCCAATGCTTTTTCTGCTCTATTTGTAAATTTATATGTCATTTTAGACACCTTCCTTTCATTATATATTTTTAACTATTTATTATTTGCTTTATAACTTTTGCTCTTTGTATATCTCTTTCATATGCATCTAACTTTTTTCCCAAATATTTTTGTAAATTTCCAGGTTTTGTATATAACTCTAATTTGCTTACTTTTGCATCATTTAGTTCTCTTATAATTCCTAAATCTGTTCCTAATTTTATGTCAGATAGTAATTTTCTACATTCTTCTGAAGATACTTTTTTAGCATTTGTTAATATTCCATACGCTCTGTATACTTTGTCTTCTAAGTCTATTTGTCTTTTTGCTAAATACTTTCTTGCAAGTCTTTCTTGTTCTATTACTTTTTCTGTTATTGTTTTTATGTTTTTAATAATTTCCTTCTCTGTTAAACCTAATGATTGATTATTAGATATTTGGTATATATTTCCTTGGCTTTGAGTTCCTTCTCCATATATTCCTCTAATATTCATTCCAAAATTATTTATCACATTTAATACTTTACTTATATTACCTGTTAAGGTTAATGCTGGTAAATGTACCATAACAGACGCTCTTAAACCTGTCCCAACATTTGTAGGGCATGATGTCAAATAGCCATACTTCTTGTTCACAGCATATTTTACTAGTCCATCTATTTTTTCGTCTAATTCTATTGCTAAATTCAATAAATTTTCTAATTCTTGCCCTGAAGCAAATACTTGTATTCTTATATGATCTTCCTCATTTATCATAATGCAAATATTTTCTTCTTCATTTATTAATATTGCACCATTTTCATTTGAGGCAAACTCAGGACTTATTAAATGTTTCTCTATTAAACTTATTTTGGTAACATCATCTATATTTTTTAATTCTATATATTTTATATTATAACCTATGCTTGGCGTTATTTCTTTTATAGTTTTTAACACTTGCTCTAAATCTTTTGTTTTTGCTTTTTCCTTAAATGGAAAATCTGCTAAATTCCTTGCAAGTCTAATTCTTGAACTAATAACTACATCTGAATCTTTTCCATTTTGTAAATACCAATTTATCATAAGACTCTCCTCCTCTATTTATCATTTATCTTTTTTATTTCGTCTCTTATCTTAGCAGCTTCCTCGTAGTTTTCTTCTTTTATTGGTTGTTTTAAATCTTCATTAAGTTTTTTTAGTTTACTATGTTGTTCATCATTTTGCATTGTATTTTCCTCGGTTTTACTATGGTTTTCACTAGCCTTATTTATAAATTTGCTATTTCTTCCTACATGTTGATTGCATCCATGTATATTTTTTAAAACAGGATCAATTCTATTTTCAAATACATTATAGCAATTTTCACATCCAAATTTTCCTTTATCAACGAATTCGTCATATGTCATTCCACAGTTTGTGCATTTTAGTGCATTACTTTGTGTAAAGCTTGGCAAAAAATTCTCATCATAATCTCCAAAGAAATCTCCTAAAAAGCTAGAAAAATTTATTGGAATATTAAAATCCATGTTCTCTAAGCCTAATTCTTTTGCACATTTTTCACATAAAGCCATTTCTTTTTTTACCCCATTTACTACTTGTGTGTATTTAAAATTCACTTCATTTTTTCCACAATTTTGACATAACATATTATCTACCTCCTAATCATTAATTAAATTTAATAACATATTTTTAAATATTCGCGCTCTTAAATTGTCTTTTATATTTTGTGGCACATTTAATACATTATCACTTGTTGCCACCTTTAAAAGCTTTGCTTCTTTAGTTTCTATCATTTTATAAGATAATAAGTTGCTTATAAATATATCCACCTCTTGTGCTGTTAAACTATCACCTATGCTTGTTATTGTATGCATAAGCGAATTGCTTTTTGTTATATTTATTTTTTTTATGCCTATATATCCTCCTCCTCCTCTTTTGCTTTCTACATAATAACCTTGAGAAGGTTTAAACCTTGTTGCAATTACATAATTTATCTGAGATGGAACACAGTTAAAATGCTCAGCTAGGTCATTTCTTTGTATTTCTATATAATTTTCTTCTTCAAATAAGTCTTTTATAAATTCTTCTATCATATCTGCTATTCGCACCTCATCGCCTCCTTTTGACTTTGACTTTCTTTGACCTATATTTATATTATACTACCTTTTTTTTTGTTGTCAATAGTTTATTTATATTTTTTTAAAATTATATTTGCTTTATTTTTTATCTTTTTTGCCTAGTTGTTCTAACTCTTTTGCTTTTTGTTTTTGCTCATCTGGCGTTATCCATTCAAAATATGACGAAACAAATTCTCCATATTTTGTTGTGTCTTCTTTAATTATTTTATCTTTATCTTCTTTCATAAAAAATGCACCTCTCTTTTAATAGTTTAGTGCATTTTTATTTTTTTATTCAATATATTTATTTATTGCTTCTGCAACACCATCTAGGTTATTATCTGTGGTTATATAGTCTGCATATTGTTTTATATAGTCAGCACTATTATCCATTGCTATTCCTAGTCCTGCATTTTTTATCATTTGTATATCATTTACATTGTCTCCTATTGCTATAGTTTCCTCTGTTTTTATGTTTAATTCTTTAATTAAATGCTCCAACGCTTGCCATTTGTTTACATTTTGATTCGTTATTTCTGTATAATAATAGTTTATTTCCGTTTCTTCTGTTCCGTGTTTTTATAATTTTTTTTGACATGTGCGCAACATCTAAAACATCAATTTTATTTATTGTTCTAAGTTTTCTTATTATTCCATTAAATATTACATTATGTTCATCGCAAATGCTTATTTTTAAATAGTCTTCTTTCTCCCTATCTTTTATATACTTATAAATATCTTGTACTACATTAATATTTGTTTTTTGATCATCTGGTTTTTTTTCGTTTTCTTGATGATAAAAAAGCACATTATAGTTTAAAGATTTTGCTATAATATTTTGAGTTGTACATATACTATAATATATACTGTTTTCTTCGCATATTTGTATTATTTGTAATACTTTTTCTTTTTCTATAAAATTATTATACATTATTTTTTGATTTTTTATGTTATAAACCAATGCTCCATTTCCGCAAACAGCATAGTTATTTGCTTCTGTTTCATTTGCAATACTTTTTACAGATGCAAATCCTCTACCAGAACACAGTACAACTTCTATCCCCTTATTTTTTGCATTTTTTATTGCTTGTTTGTTTTTTTCTGAAACTTGACTATACGAATTTAGAAGAGTTCCATCTAAATCTACTGCAATTAATTTATACATTTTGTCTACCACTTCCTTTGTTTATAATTTTAGTATTATATCATTAATCAATATTCATTTACAATAAAATTCAACAAAAATTACCAGTTTATTTTTTTATTTATTGAGCAATATATATATTGAAAAAACAAAATGTTTTTTTATTAAAATAAGTAAACACATTCTAGGAGGTGAAAAACATGACAAATAACAGTAATAGATCTGTAGTTCCAGAAGCAAGAGAAGCACTTAATAAATTCAAATATGAAGTAGCTAGCGAAGTAGGTGTTAATTTAAAGCAAGGTTATAATGGAGATATATCAGCTAAAGACGCTGGTAAAATCGGTGGACAAATGGTAAAAAAAATGATAGAGCAATCTGAACACAATATGAAATAGTTTTTGCGTAACTTTTAGTTTTCTATAAATACGTAAAGAAGAAATCTACTTAGATATACATATTTAGGTAGATTTCTTTTTTATGTTTGCTTATACTATAGCAGATGTTATAGTGGCGATTTTAATTGCTCGTCCTTCGAAGCGCTGGCGAACAAGTTCGACCCTACAATTTAAATATATAATTAATTTTAATTATTTCTTCATATATTTTGTATTTCTTCCACTTCCTATTATTTTAATTGCATTATTTTTTACCATTGTTCCTAATACTACTTCCACTGTTGTTGGGCTTACATCTGGTAAGATCTTACATATTTCTGCTTTTGAAATAGGAGTTAAATTATTTAACACCGTTGCTTCAATTCTTGCTTTTTTTGTAATTTTATTACTGTTTACAACACTAAATCTTTTGTCTAATTCTTTATAACACATATATAATGTTAATAAGAAATTTTCTATAAACGGAACATAACTCTGCTCGTTTTCTATCCAATTAATAGAGGAAAGTCTCAATGCCTCATAATAGTTTCCTTTACTATTATTGATTTGTTCTTCAAATGAAATATATTTACCAACATTGAATCCACTTTTATATAATAATAGCAGTGTTAACAACCTAGACATTCTTCCATTTCCATCTCTAAATGGATGTATACAAAGAAAATCAAGAATAACACAAGGTATTAAAAGCAATTGATTAATATTTATATTATTACATGCATCATTATATGCTAATACAAGTTGTTCCATTGCAATTGGTGTTTCTTTAGGCTCTAATGGTTTGAATCTAACCTTTCTATTTCCTTGCGTATCTTCTTCAATTACATAATTTTGATTAACTTTATATTTTCCTGCATCTTCAACTCCTGTATATGACATCATTATTTCATGTAACTTTAATATTGTATCTTCATTAAACTCTATATCTTCATAATGTAAATGTATTTCATTTAATACATCTCTATATCCAGCAATTTCCTTTTCATTATGATTTAGTGGTTTACTATTTTGATTTACTATTTCTTTTATGCGCTCATCACTAGTTATAATTCCCTCTATAGCATTTGAACTTTTAACAGATTGGACAATTGCTATTTTTTCTAATTCTGTAAATATCTTTTCATATTCATCTTGCCTAATTTTTGCTCCTGCTTTCAATGAATAAATTGTTCCTGTAATATTTATTAAATTAGCAGGTAATAGTCCATTATCTAAAAAAGAATAATCAAATTTTTTCATTTTTTCTCACTTTCTGCATACCATATTTGTTTTTATATGCATATATCTCTTGTTTTCTGCATATATTTTATCATTCTATATGCAGATAGTCAAGGATTATATGCATTTTTTACTTCTTTAGTTTCGTTATTAAAATAATAAGTTTTCTCATTATTTTTCAAATAAATTTTGATTAAATTTGATATATATTATAACGGATGTTGTAGAGGCGAACAAGTTCGACCCCACATTTCAAATTTGTATATAAGCTTACTATCTACTTTTTCAATATGTTATTTGGATTTTGAAAGTGTTGATTTCAGAGTATTTACAGTGCGTTACTCCTAAACAACTTTTTTCTACTTTTTCCTTGACAATATTCTTTTTTTGGATTATATTAAAAATAACTCTGGAAAATTTTGGTTAATTTTATGACACTTTGTCGATTTTTCAGTAGTAAGTATTATTAGCACAGGGGATGGAATATATGTTAAATTTCGCTTTATGCGATGATAACGAAAGTATCCTTGCCAGACTCTCAAAAATGCTTGAATCTTTGTTTATTAAGTATAATTTTGACTGTAAAGTATCCTTTACTTCCGTTGATCCAAATTCTTTTTTAGCTTATGTTATTAATAATCCAGTTGATGTAATATTTTTAGATATTGATTTAAAAAGTAATATTAATGGTTTAAGTTTAGCTGAAACCATTAGGAAATATAATAAAAATATTTATATTATTTTTACAACAGCTCATTTAGAATATGGTCTTATGGCTTACAGATATAAAACATTTGATTATCTACCTAAGCCAGTTTCCGTGGAAAGATTAGAGGTTACTATTTCTAGGCTCTTAGAGGATATAGCTGATACACCTTGTAAATACTTAAAACTTGCTAATAGTAATACTTTTTTGACTTATGATTCTATTTATTTTATAAAAAAAGATGGAATGAAATTGATTTTTCAGACTCATGAAAAAATATATTCTTCATATGATTCTTTTGCTAATATTTTACCAAGTTTGCCAACAAATTTTGTTCGTTGTCATAAATCGTATATTGTAAATATTAATAATATTCAAAACATTGTTAATGATAGAATAATGTTCTGTAATAATCTAGTTTGTTACATTGGACCTAAATATAAAAATACTTTTGAGGAGGTTTTAAGCCATGGAAATATTCCAAACAATTTGGACAGCACTAACTACGCCAAATGAAATTTTAACAAAAATAATGTTAATACCGCTTGCTTTTTTAGAGGCATTTGTATCTATGTTGTTTTTTACTACTGTTTTAAATATCCAGACTAGTAAAAAACAAAAAATAAATTATGTATTATGTCTGGGAACATTAACTAATTTTATTAACCTTATTATTCCAAACCCATTTATCAAATTCTTATTAAATACCATTTTATGGCCCATATTTGTAATTTTATTTTTAAAAACATCTATTTTAAAGGGAATTCTATCTGAGGTTTTTGCGCTTATTTTATCACTTTGCTTAGAACTGCTTGTTACTAATTTTCTTCAAATTGCTTTTAATGTAAAGCACGAAACAATTATTGCTACACCACTATTAAGATGTTCCTTCGCTTTACTAATAAACATCACAACATTTATTTTAGCTATTACCATTAAACGTTTTAAATTAACTTTAAAAATATTTGATGGTATATCTGAAAAAACCAAAAAGTTACTTGTGTGTAATGCTGTTTTGCTTGTTTTAATTATTATTTCCCAATTTTATTTAATAGCATTTTATAATAATATTCTTCCTATTTATATTACCTTCATAAGTATTATTGGGTTATTAGCATATTTTGCACTTAGTATTTATAGCATTTTAAATATTTCCAAATTAGCAATAACTTCTAGAGACTTAAAACAAGCCCAATTGTATAATAAAACTTTAACTGTTTTGCATGATAATATACGTGCATTTAAACATGATTTTCATAATATAGTTCATGCACTTGGTGGATATATAGATACAGAAGATATTGAAGGCTTAAAAAAATACTATCAACAACTTTTAAATGATTGCCAATGTACAAATAATCTAACAGGTCTTAGTCCTAGCACTATAAATAATCCAGCAATATACAATGTTTTGGCAAGTAAATACCATAAAGCGGATGAACTTGGTATAAAAATTAATTTAGAAGTGTTTTTAGACTTAAACGAAATTGAAAACCATATGAAAATATATGAGTTTGCAAGGATTTTAGGAATACTTTTTGATAATGCAATAGAAGCAACCAAAGAGTGTGATAAAAAAATTATAAATTTAACCATTAGAAAAGATTTGAACAAAAATAGATTATTATTAATTGTAGAAAATACATATAAAAACAAAGATGTTGATACTGAAAAAATATATGAAAAAGGCTTTTCTACTAAACCTGGAAATTCTGGTTTAGGATTATGGAAAGTTAGACAAATATTAATAAGAAATAATAACCTGAATTTATTTACTACTAAAAATAATGAATATTTTAAACAGCAATTAGAAATATACTAAAAAAAAATCCAACTCTTATGAGTTGAATTTTTTTGAATCTCTTTTGATTTTTTAATTTTTTGTCGTTTAAGGATATTAATTTTAAATTAATCTTTTTTTATTAAAGATGCTGGCATTTTAGGTTGATGTATTAATCCTAAAATAACACATGCTGTATTTGTAGTCTTTGCATATTTCTCTGCTATTTTTGCTATTAATTTTGTCATTGTATTCCCCCCCTTCTTTTTTCTATATCTCTACACATATTTGTGAGTGATTAGCTAATTATTTGCTCTTCTGCTCTATATACTTCATGTCCATATTTATTATTTGTTATTTTATATGCTAGTCTTGTTATAAATAGTGTTTGTACTAAAGCTCCAAATATCAATATATTAGAAATGGAATTATTATTTATAAATAAACTTGATATTAGCATTAATACTAAAAATACATATGACAAAATTTTTTTTCTTTTTCTTTCTTTTATGCTAATAATTGGTAGGTTTTCTGTATCTGCCGGCGCATATAATGTTATCATTATTATTCCGAATATTAAAACTAAACTTAATAATATGTACTTATATATTGGTTGTAAAATTATATATTTGCTGGCTAAGACAACTCCATAATAAAACAAACTTGTATTTATAATGCATCCTATATGTGTTTTTAAATGAAATCCTCCAGAGCAGGCTCTGTATGGTAATATTGCTATATATGCAAACATCGTTAGCCAACCAATTTTTAGAATAAATGCTATTGCAAATAACAGTATCACTTTTGGTATTTCCCCTATTATTAATTCTAGTCCATATTGGATAACCTCTGCTCTTCTATCATCAATGTCTTCCATATTATTTCTCATTTTTTTTACAATATAACTACAAAATTTTTCTATCATTTACCTCCCCCCTTTTTTTATGTCTTAATAATATACTAACTTTAACCATTTTTCCCTTTTTGTTTTCATAACGTAAAAAAACATATATGAAAATATATATTTCGTATTTTCATATATGTTTTTAGATGTTTCATATAATCTAAATTATAGTTGTATATCATCTAACATTTTCCAACTTCCAATATGCTCTGGTACAGACGTAAATTTTATTTTTTCTTTACTAATAGGATGTTCTATTTCTAATTGGTATGCCCATAAAGCTATTTGCTTTCCATGCCCTCTTCCTTCATATTTTTGATCTCCATAAATACTATGGTTTCTGCTTGACAGCTGTACCCTTATTTGATGATGCCTTCCAGTATGCAAATTTATTTTAAGTAATGACAAATCTATTTCTTCATTATACTTTAAAACCTCATAGTCTAAACTTGCAAATTTGCTGTTTTTTGTGTTTTCTTTTACAGTTTTGCTCATATTATTTTTTTCATTTTTTAACAAATAGTCTTCAAGTATTCCGCTTCTGCTTTTCAAATTTTCCATTTGCAATTACCAAATATGTTTTTTTAAATATCTTTTCTCTTACCTGTTCACTTAATCTAGCTGCTGCTTTTGATGTTTTTGCAAATATCATAACTCCACCAACAGGTCTATCTAGCCTATGTACTAACCCCAAATACACATTTCCTGGCTTATTATATTTTTCTTTTAGATAATCTTTTATAATAGAAATCATATCAATATCACCAGTTTTATCCCCTTGTGATGGTATATTTACTGGCTTTTCTACTACTATAATGTGATTATCCTCAAATATTACTTTTAATTTTTCCATATTTTATTCTTCCCACCTACTAAAAATTCCACAAGGTAACACTAAATTAGAATCCTTCATAGGAAGACCTAATTCTCCACTAGATAATTTTCCTTTTGCTTTTATATTAAGCCTTAAAATGTTCTCTAACACTGTACTTGAAATTCCTGTTGTATATGAATTAATAAGGAAAAACAGCGGTCTATCGGAAAGAACCTTTGTACAAAGTTCTACTAAATCAGAAATGTTTTCTTCAAACTTCCATACTTCTCCATTTGATCCTCTTCCATAAGAAGGAGGATCCATAATAATCGCATCATATTTATTACCCCTTCTTATTTCTCTACTAACAAATTTTACAACATCATCAATAATATACCTTACAGGATTATTTTGAAGTCCAGATGATGTAATATTTTCTTTTGCCCAGGTCACCATTCCTTTCGAGCTATCCACATGGCACACAGAAGCACCTGCATAGCTACATGCAACCGTTGCTCCACCAGTATAAGCGAATAAATTTAAAACCTTTATATCTCTATTTGCATGTTGAATTTTATTTATCATCCAATCCCAGTTAACAGCTTGCTCTGGAAATAAACCTGTGTGCTTAAATCCCATAGGTTTAATGTTAAATATCAACTCCTTATATTTTACTTGCCAATTGGCAGGAACCTTTTTGTTAAAATCCCAATTTCCGCCTCCTGTTGAGCTCCTAATGTATCTAGCATTTGCATTTTTCCACCTCTCTGGGAAACTCTTACTCTTCCAAATAATTTGCGGATCTGGTCTAACCAAAATAACATCCTTCCACTTTTCAAGTTTTTCTCCATTTGCCATATCTAATATCTCATAATCTTTCCAATCTCTTGCTACATCCATTCTTCTACTCCCTTTATGTTCTTTTTAAGTATACATCATAATATCATTAATAATTTTATAAAATTTTTTATAAGTACATAATCAAATGCAATTAACCCAATTAATAATATTATTGATAGTATTATTAATTTATTTTCTTTAATTGTTCTTATTAATTTGCCTGTCCTACTTTTATTTTTGCTCACAAGCCTGTCATATTTTAAATTGTATATAATATCTTTAGCATACTCCATAAATAATCCCCCCTAATTAATATATATTCTTGCAATGAATTATTTATGTATATATTCGTATACAAATTTATTACATTTTTCCTAATTCTTCCTTTATCTTTTGAGCCATTTTTTTATTTATTCCATTTATTTGAGAAATTTCGTCATCTGAAGCATTAAGTATTTTCTCTACACTGCCAAATCTTTTTAACAATTCTGTCTTTCTTACTTCTCCGATTCCGTCTATATTATCTAATAATGACTTTGTAACCTCTTTACTTCTAACTTTTCTATGATATTCTATTGCTGTATTATGAACACAATCTTGAAAATTAGTAATTGCCTTCATTAATTCATCTGATAATTCTATTTCTCTTTTGTTTTCGTCTATCAAGGCTCTTGTCTGATGTTTATCATTTTTTACCATTCCATATATAGGTATTGATAACTCGTACTTTAAAGAAGCTCTTTTAGCTGCTTTTATTTGATTTATTCCTCCATCTACAAATATTAAGTCAGGTAATATTCCAAATCCTCCATTAGGATTCTCTAATGAGTGTTTTAGTCTTCTTTCTATAACTTCTTGCATACATTTAGGGTCATCCTGCTGTAACACTGTTTTAATTTTAAATCTTCTGGATAAATTCTTCTTTACAATCCCATTCTGCATTACACACATTCCAGCAACAATAAAACTTCCATTTATATTTGATATATCATAGCTTTCTATTTTTTGAGGAATCTTTTTCAAATTTAATATTTCCTTTAATTCAAGTAAAATATTATATTTATCTTTTTCCTTGTTTTCCAATGTGATTAATGCATTTTTTTCAGCCATTTCTACTAATTTAAGCTTTTCTCCCTTTTGTGGAGACTTTATTTCTATTTTTCTTCCTGCTGTCTTTGTAAGCCATTGTTCTATAATTTCCTTATCATCTATAGTTTCTTTTACCATTATTTTATTTGGTAAAGGGGTTTTGTCTATGTAATATTGCTTTATAAAACTTGAAAGTATCTCCCTATCTGTTTCGTCCTCCAAATTATCTATAAAATAATGTTCTCTGCCTTGCATTTTACTTTTTCTTATAAAAAATATTTCTACACATATTTTAAAGTCATTTCTTGAAATACCTATTACATCTATATCATTTTCTGATATATTAGATACTTTTTGCCTTTCTGTTATTGCTTCTATGGCTAACTTTTTGTCTCTAAGATATGCTGCTTTTTCATATTGCATACTATCTGATGCTTGTTTTATCTCTTCCATTAAACTTCTTTTTATCTTATCTGTTTTACCTTCCAATAGTGCTATAACTTCATCTATGTTTTTTCTGTATTCTTCTTTAGATATATACCCCATGCAAGGTGCAAAACATTTTTTTATATGATAATTCAAACAGGGTCTATCCTTATATTTAAAGTTTTTACACTGTCTTATTTTGAATTTATCTTTTATAAAATCCACCATTTCCTTAGCCGCTCCGGCATTAGCATATGGTCCAAAATATTTTGAACCATCATTTATTATCCTTCTTGTAATATAAACCTCTGGGTAATCTGCTCTTACATTTATTTTTATATATGGATATGTTTTATCATCTTTTAATAAAACATTAAATTTGGGCATATTCTTTTTAATTAAATTACACTCTAATATTAACGCTTCTGCCTCATTATCTGTAACAATATACTCAAAATAATTAACTAAGCTAACCATGTTTTCTATTCTTTTTGTTTTTTTATTTTTTCTAAAATATTGTCTTACTCTGTTTTTCAATGAAACCGCTTTTCCAACATATATTATATTGTCATCTTTGTCATGCATTATATATACGCCTGGCTTGTTAGGCAACTTTTTTAATTCTTCTTCTATATTAAACATTTTATCTCCCAACATATTTTATCTGTATATAACAACCAATCTATCATATATTTTAACACTTTTTTGCGTTTTTTTCCACAAAATTTTGACACTTTTTAACTTTTGTAGTAATATATTAATATTAAATTAATTTTGACTTATATAAGGAGGTTTTTATGTGTGGAATTGTAGGTTACATAGGTAATCAAAAAGCAACACCTATACTTTTAAATGGTCTTTCTGCACTAGAATACAGAGGCTATGATTCAGCTGGAATCGCTGTTTTAGAAAAAAATAATATATGTATATTAAAAGATAAAGGTAGAGTTAAAAATTTATATAACATAGATGGTATAAATGAATTGAGTGGAAATATTGGTATTGCACATACAAGATGGGCAACACATGGTAAGCCATCAAAGGAAAATGCTCATCCTCATTCTGACAACAGCAATACTTTTGCAGTAGTACATAATGGAATTATAGAAAATTTTGCTGTTTTAAAAGAGTTTTTAATCAATAAAGGCTATACATTTTATTCTGAAACAGATACAGAAATAATTCCAAATTTAATTCATTACTATTATTATAATAATATTGAAGATGATGACAAATTTTTACGTGCAGTAAAATCTGCCTGTGATGATTTAAAAGGTAGTTATTCTATTGAGGTATTATCTAAACTTCATCCTGATAAACTTATTGTTATAAGAAAAGATAGCCCTTTAGTAATTGGAACATCAGAATCAGAAAATTTCGTTGCATCTGATATTCCGGCAGTTTTAAGTTATACTAGAAAATTCTACTTACTAAATGATAATGAATATGCCGTTATATATAAAGATAAAGTTGAATTTTATGATAATAGTTTGTCAAAGATAAACAAAGGTATTAAAACTATTGATTGGGATGCAAATGCAGCCGAAAAAGATGGCTTTGATGATTATATGCTAAAGGAAATTTTTGAACAACCAAATTCAATTAGAGAAACTATTGGTTCAAGGTTTAAATTAGGAGAAAACTGTAGTTTTGATGATTTAACATTATCAAAAGATTATTTGAATAGTCTTAATAAAATTTATATAATTGGTTGTGGAACAGCCATGTATGCCGGTTTAGTTGGCAAAGATATTATAGAAAAGCTTTGTAAAATTCCAGTAGAAGTAGAAATTGCTTCTGAATTTAGATATAGGGATCCTATAATAGACAATAAAACCTTGTGTATTTACATTAGCCAATCTGGTGAAACAGCAGATACTATTGCTGCACTAAAGTTGGCCAAATCTAAAGGAGCTAAAACATTGTCTATATCAAATGTAATAGGTAGCTCTATAACTCGCGAAGCCGATTATACTATATATACACATGCAGGTCCAGAAATAGCCGTTGCCTCTACAAAAGCATATACATCACAAGTTGTATTAATTGCTATTTTAGCTATACATTTTGCTGAAATTTTAGAAAGTGCAGATAAAGAAGTTATAGAACATTTAAAATCTGACATATTAGATTTACCAGCAAAAATCACTGCATTACTAAACAATACAGAAGAAATACAAGAATTTGCGAAAAAAATATATACGCAAAAAGATATATTCTTTTTAGGCAGAGGTGTTGATTATCACGTTGCCTTAGAAGGTTCACTAAAATTAAAAGAAATATCTTATATACATTCAGAAGCATATGCTGCTGGAGAGTTAAAGCATGGTCCTATTGCATTAATAGAAAATGGTATTACAGTTGTTGGAATTATGACAATACCTAATCTTGTAGAAAAATGCGTTAGCAATATGCAAGAAGTTATTTCTCGTGGTGCTAATACATTAATTATTACTAATCAAAACTTGCCAAATTCCAACTTTAACTATGTTATAAACATACCAGAAACTAACCCTTTAATATCTCCTATTCTTTCTGTTATACCTATGCAATTATTAGCATACTATATTTCTAAGAATAAAGGATTAGACGTTGATAAACCAAGAAATCTTGCAAAATCTGTAACGGTTGAATAAGCTAAAAAATTAGTCACGAAAATCATTTTATATATGGTTTCCGTGACTATTTTTTAACAGTGTATTACAAATAATCTTAAAATTACCAACAATATTGCTCCGTGGAATTCCCAAAATTCCAACAAATATTGCTGTTCCTAAATTTATTCCTATGTAAAATCCAAAATTAGCCCCTATTAAGTTTATTATATATATAATTGCTGCTCCAATACACGAATTTGCTATTAATTTCAAAATGCTCTTTAATGGTAATATAAATATCTTACCAAACACAAATAAACATATTATACACACTAAAAAACTTATTATTGCATTATTATCCAAATTAAACACCACCTTTATTAATATTTATGCCTAATTTGGGACAAATATGTTTACATTATTTTTCTTATTTCCAATTCATTTATAGAATCTAATATTATTCCTTTGCTCTGTGCCTTTTTAATTAAATAATCCAATTTAGTCTTATTAGCTTTTATCTGATATGCATAATAATCTATTAGTTCATTTTCTGCATATTCAAAATTGTTATTTGAATCATGTAGATCTTGCTTGGTTTTTATAATGCTCATTATTAACTCTAGTCTTTTCTCTTCATCTGTCTTATCCTTAATTTTATCTTCCCTAACATATTCTTCGTACATTTTTACTCTCCTCATTAGAAATATCTATATGTATTATATTCATCTGCTTGACAAGTTATTCATAATTAAGTAGATTTTACCAGTTTCCGCTTTTATATTTTAATTTTCACTTTTTTAAATTATTATATGATAATTATGGATTTTTATAAAAGTAAATACCCAAATTGCCAGAAAAGGAAAATAAAATTACCAATTGCATAATGGATTGACTTTCTTCAAATATCATGCTATAAATTAAATAGTATTATCTAAGGAGGTTATAAATGCTATGAACAAGAAATTTCTCATGTTAGTTTTATTCGTTCTATTAATTTTATCCGCATTAATAGGTATACATTTATACACTAAAAAGTATAGCGATATTGCTGTTGTATATGAGGCAAATGAACAAGGTAGGTTTAGAAATACAAAAGAAATATCTGAAGAAGTGTTTGATAATTTTGGAAACCTAACTCATTATAAATATAAACCTCAGTCTGAAAATGATAATATGGATGAAAAAGAGTACACCATTGATTATATTTTTGATAATAATAATAGAATAACAAGAGTTTCTGATAACTATGGAGCTTATATTAATATATCATATGATAACAAAAACCGTTTTTCTAAAATATCAGGTGTTTCATTATTTGAAAATTCTATTACTGTTAATTATACACACAAATTCAATTATGTTGATAATATTACATTAATAAACACTTCAATGATATATGACAATGACACTGCTCATCCAGTAAATAATACTTATAAAATATCTCCCCTTGAAATCAATTCTGAACAATGTATTATTTTTGAAACTTATACAGATGAAAATCTGTTGATTGAAGAGATTGTATGCAAAAAATTAAATAAAACCATAAATTATAGTAATATTTTTTCTTTGCTAGATATAAATTTTAATGGCTATATATGTTTGTCTTATAATCCTTGTCCTACTGACTTTCAAGTTCATTTGCCTTTGCTTAATGTGGGAACTATAATGTATATAAAATATCATGATAATGGTGGCAATATCAATTACTATTATGATTCAAATGACAGATTATTAAATTATAGCTCTCAGGTTGAAACTGTACATTGTATGTATAAAAAAATTAATAGTAAAAAATATATTTGTTATTATTTATCCAAAAATAATGAGAATTATACATTACAAACGGCTATAGATTTTCTAGAGGATAACAAAATAATTAAAAGAGAAATTTTAAATTCAAAGCAGTTATCTTTTGAAGATTATAATAAACAATTGCCTAAGTTCTCTGAATATTTAGAAAAAAATAAAATTCATTATTAACTTGTTTCATATTGTACTTCATGGTTTCTTATCATCTTCTAGCAATTTTCCATTGTTAGGTGAAGTATGTTATTTTTCATTCAAAAGTCGTTTCCTATGTTAAATACACCAAACGGACCAAGAGATTCAACGCATCTCTTGGTCCATTTGTAATTGTTCTACTTTATTAAAAGAACTGAAAATAAATCATTACAAAATAAGACCAAGAACGCCAGAACATAATGGATAAGTACTGGTGCGATAGCACCAATAATAAATTCAATGGTACTACATTTTTTTATAAAAGTTTGTTTCACATCATTGACACATATACAAATTTATATTACCAAAACTTTTATGTATATTGATTTTTACACATTTTAGTGGTAAAATATCCTCATACTATGGTTAAGTTCAGATTGTTGTGGAAAGCAATGTTCCAAGTAATAAAGGAGTTAAGTTATGATTGATATTAAATTAATTAGAGAAAATCCAAATTTGGTTAAAGAAAATATTAAAAAGAAATTTCAAGATTATAAAATTGATTTAGTTGATAAAGTCTTAGAATTAGATAAAAAAAATCGTGAAGTTAAACTTAATGGTGATGACTTAAGAATGAATAGAAATTCCTTAAGTAGCAAAATTGGGTTGCTTATGAAAGATGGAAAAAAAGATGAAGCTGAAGCAATAAAAAAACAAGTGCAAGATATTAATAGTCAACTTGTAGAAAATGAAAAACTTGAAGAGCAGTATGCAGAACAAATTAAGCAAATAATGATGAAAATTCCAAATATTATACATGAATCTGTACCTATTGGAGAAGATGACAGTAAAAATGTAGAAATTCAAAAATTTGGTGAACCTTTTGTTCCAGATTTTGAAATTCCTTACCATGCCGATATAATGGAAAGATTAAATGGAATTGACCTAGATTCTGCTCGCCGTGTTGCAGGTAATGGGTTTTATTATTTAATTGGAAATGTTGCTAGACTTCATTCAGCCATACTTAGTTATGCAAGAGATTTTATGATTAATAAAGGTTTTACATATTGTATTCCTCCTTACATGATTCGCAGTGATGTTGTTACTGGTGTTATGAGCTTTGAAGAAATGGATGCTATGATGTATAAAATTGAGGGAGAAGATTTATATTTAATTGGTACTAGTGAACATTCTATGATAGGTAAGTTTAAGGATCAAATTTTATCAAAGTCTGAATTACCTTATACTATGACTTCTTATTCTCCTTGCTTTAGAAAGGAAAAAGGTGCCCATGGTATAGAAGAACGTGGTGTTTATAGAATTCATCAATTTGAAAAACAAGAAATGATTGTTGTATGTGAACCTGATGATAGCTGGAATTGGTATGACAAAATGTGGTCATATACTGTTGAGTTATTTAGAAGCTTAGATATTCCTGTACGTACTCTTGAATGCTGTAGTGGTGATTTAGCCGATTTAAAAGCTAAAAGTTGCGATGTTGAGGCGTGGAGTCCTAGACAGCAAAAATATTTTGAAGTTGGCAGTTGTTCAAATTTAACTGATGCTCAAGCTAGACGTTTGGGAATACGCATAAAAGGAGAAAAAGGTAATTACTATGCTCATACTTTAAATAATACTGTTGTTGCACCTCCTCGTATGCTAATAGCCTTTTTAGAAAATAATTATAATCCTGATGGAAGCATTAATATACCAAAAGCTTTACAGCCTTATATGGGTGGATTAGAAAAAATTATACCAAATAATTAACGGAGGATAATATGTTAATTAAAAACCCTAAATTTGAAATTTCTGCAGTAAGCCCAAAGCAATATCCTGATAATGATTTGCCACAGATTGTATTAGTTGGCAAATCTAATGTTGGTAAGTCTTCTTTTATAAATACAATGGTTAATAGAAAAAAACTAGCTAGGACAAGTAGCGAGCCGGGAAAGACTAGACAGATAAATTTTTACAATATGGATAACAATTTCTATTTTGTAGATTTGCCTGGATATGGATATAGCAAAATGTCTAAAAAAGAACAGGCTATTGTTGGTAATTTTATAGAAGAATATTTGAAAAAAAGTAAGAATATTGCCTTAATATTGTTTTTAATAGATATTAGGCATACTCCTACTGCAAATGATAAATTGATGTATGATTATATAATAAAATGTGGTATTCCTTGCTTGGTTATTGCAAATAAAGCAGATAAGATTGCAATAACAAAAGTAGATAATCAAGTAGATAATTTACAGTCAATATTAAATCCTCTTAAGGATTTAACTTTTTTGCCATATTCTTCTGAAAGAAGAATATATGTTGACAAAGTGTGGGAAAATATTAATAATTTTTTAGATATATAAACAAAATATATTTATATTTTAGAATATAGTAATAATACTACAATTAGCGGGCGATTAAAATCGCCCGATTTTTGCTACTATTACTGTCATATCGTCTTTTTGTTTTCCATAATTGTTATCTATTGCTTCTGATAATATTATATCTGCTATTTTTTGTGCATCTGTTGTTTGCATGTCTTCTAATAAGTATTTTATCCATAATTCTTTGCTTATATATTCTGTATTTGATTCTATTACACCATCTGTGCACATTACTATTAGGTCGTCTGGTTGTAGGTCATAGTCGTATACTACTAAGTCCATATTTTCTACTATTCCGGTTGGCAGTTCTAGCGATTTTAATATTTGTATTTCTTTTCCTCTTTTTATAAATGTTGGACATGCTCCATTTTTTATAAATTCTAAGTTTCCCTTATACAAATCTAATATTGCTACATCTAATGTTGCATACATGTCTTCTTCCAAGTTTGCTATTAATGTAGAATTTATTAATTTTATTGAAATATCTTTGTCAAAACCTGCTTCCAATAATCTTTCTAACATTTTTATTGCTATTTTACTGCTTTTTCTTGCTTCTGGACCTGAACCCATTCCATCACTTAGTGCTAACAAATATTTTCCATCTTCTAATTTTGTCTGTAAGTTACTGTCTCCCGAAATTGGTGAATCTGCTTTTGTTGTTTTTGCAACACCTATTTGTATATTATATTTGTCTTGTAACATATATGTAAACTTGCATTTTGTTTTATTCTCTCTTAGCCCACATTCTTGATTTTGTATTATAAATTTATCATCAAATGCCTTGTTCAATATCTTTCCAATTCTCTTTATTTCGCATGAGGTTCCATCTAAATTATCACAGATATCTGTATATACATCTACAACATATCTTCCTGATTTTTGCTTTTTAATACTTATATCTTTTATATTTATTTCTTTTTGATTTAGCAATGTTTGTATCTCTTGCTTTTTTTCTTCATATTCATCAGTTTTCTTATTCATCTCGTTTGCCAGTTTAGATATTGCCTCTGAAACTCCTTCTAACTGGTTAGATACATTTTTTTTGCTTTCTTCCATCTTCTTTTTCCATATAAAGTTTAGTTTACTAATTCTATATGAATAATTAATTACTTTTGTAATTTTAAAAACTTCTTCTTGTACTTTTTTATTTTTCTCTTCAAATCCTACTATGTAATTATTATGGTTAGCAAAAATTTTAATCAATTCCTTTTCTACCATAACTTCTTCTTTTAGTAAATATTCAAAAACATCTTTTAAAATATCTTTATCGTTATTTATATCATCATACAGCATATTTTCTTCTAAACCGCTTAAGTTTATTCTTAGCTCATCTATAAATATTTTTTCATTAGAAAGCTCTTGTTCCTTAAGTTCTTCTTCTGAAACAATTGTAGCTGCTGCTTCTTGATAGGTTTTTGCCATATCTGATATAGTTTGAGACATACTTGTTAATTTATATATTGTATCTTTATTTTCTTCTAAAGTTTTTTCTGTTGTTTCTGGAAGCATCTTTGTTTTACTTACTAAATCCTGAATATCTATTTTAATATTTTTAGGCACTGCTAAAAGTCCAAGAGAAGCTATTAAAATTTCTTGTATTAGTATTATAGGCACTGTATTTCCATTTGCAACATATGTTAATAACACATTTCCTATTATAAATCCTAATATAACCCCAATTTTTCCAAATTTGTTAAATATACCTGCTACCATTCCAGATATTGCATATGAAGCTATCATAACAGGTTCATTATTGCATATTATTCCTAAAACAACTCCTATTGTAATTCCAGAAGTTGCTCCTACAAGTATTCCATTTTTCCAACCTAATATTAGTACCAATAATATACTTAATATATTTTTTAAGTTATATCCAAATATTGTTGTATCCCCTAATGCAGTAAATGCTATGGCTAAAAGCAAGCTCGTCCCCATTACTTCTTCTATTGAAAATACTTTTTTTACTCCAGCTTGTCTAATAACTGTTATTGAATTTGAAAATATTTTGTAGAAAATATATGTACAAATACTTAGCATTATTGATGTTAATAATTCATATAATATAAATGTCCTAAAAAACATTGGAATAACTTGTACTAATAAAGTAGATACAAATAAGTGCATACCTAATCTTTTTTGTTCATTGACTTCATCCTGTACTTTTGGTTTTTTTATTAATATTGCTACAAAGAATACTAATGTTGTTAAGATATATGTCAGTAAACTATTTGGCCCAAATTTTATAAAAGTAGATATTAAAGATATTAAATACATTATCCCTACAGGCATATTACAGCTCAGAGCTGCTGCTATTATTGCTAATCCAAATGGTGTTATTGTAAACATTATATTATCTGTACTAATTCCCACCATTGAAATCATAAAAGTTATTGTATACAAGATTATATTTTGCACTGTAAATAGGTTTTTTAATATAACCTTTAATTTATCTTTTTTATTTACTTCTATTTTCTCATTAATTTTTTGTTCTCTTTCTTTTGAAATGTTTTGAAACATTTTTACCACCCTTCACTTTTTTTATTATGTTCTATTTTAATACTTTGTTAAATATTTTTTTGTCGTTTTAGATACATAATTTAAAAAAGTTTTTTACATTATGCGTTTATTTTTTTTATTTTACTTTTTTATAAAACATTTTCTTTTTATAATTTTATCGTATTCTGTAGTAAAACACAACAATGTAAAGAAAAAAGGACGAAAACTCATCCTTTTTTCTTTTTATCTTAAGTACAATTTTTTATTTTACAAGAACTTTCTTCTTAATAAAGATTATTCCTACAACTAGCATTCCAGCTATTACAATAGTAAGTACATAATAGAATACTTGACCTATACCAAATGGTGGCATTACTGCAACATTTTCAGCTTTTGCTTCATCATTTTCTACTGGATCATTAGCAGGGTTAAAGTTACCAACTATACTTGTTTCCATTCTTCTACCCACTGCATTTTCTAGCTCTACTATTTCTACTTTACATTCATATCCGCCTTGTGCACCTTCTTTTGTAATTAATTGAGAAATTGTTAGCATGTTGTTGTTTAAATATTCATTGTTTAAATATTTATTGTTTATATTATCTGCTTCTATTTTACTTATAGTGTTAGATTGACTTGATATAGTGTCTTTTAGTCTATAATTTACTAAGTTATTATTAATATTTTCATCATCTTTTTCTTCTGCTGGTATTATTTCATTAATGTCTGTAATTGCGTTCCAATCCCCACTTTGAGTTTTATTAAATTGCATTTTATTAGGAATATAACATACTAATTTTTTAGCTTTTGATTCTACTTTAATTCCGGAATTTGTACGACCTTTTGCATAATATTCTAATCCCTCATATTCTACATAATTCTTTAGCTCATTGATTTGCATTTTATACATAATCTGTATTGTTGCACCATACATTAGCTCTTCATCCAAATACAATTGTATAAATCCTCCTGTAATTCCTTTTGTTGCAATTCTATTTGATTTCCATATTACATTTTTTATTTCATTTCCTTTTGTTGCTTCTGCTGTTTGTGTAGCATCAAATACAATGCTTCCATCTGATAATGTGACCTTAACATTTTCTACATTATTGGTAATTTGTAATTGTGTTATTGGTCTTTCCACTAATCCTAAGTCAACATTTGGAATTCTTTCACCACCTTTTACCTCTGTTACTTCAATTTTTGGAGTTTTTGCTATTTTCCATGTATTAGTAGTTAATTCATCAACTAATCGTCCCATTAAATCGCTTCCATACTGTTCGCCCAAATATGTAGGTACTTTTGTTGGAGATGCTAATACTTCTGCTATATGGTTAGTTTGAATTTTAGAATATTCATTTACTTCTTTTACTCTCTCCCAGTCATCTATTGCATCTGATACATATTTATCATTTAAATTCTTATCATATTCTTTTATTTTTTCTAAATCGTATTCTCCGTTTTCTAAATTTGCTTGGAATATTGTAGACTTGTAATCTTGACCATTATATGATTTTGTATTTGAGCCAGTTTTTCCCAATATTTTGTTTGTTTCATTTTCTTTGTTATTTGTTAAAATCGTAGCATCGTCAAGTCCATACCCAAATAATACATAATAATCACCTTTTTTCACATCCTTAAAACTGTATTCACCATTTTGGTCTGTTGTTTCTTCTTTTACTACCTTATATGTATATTTATTATAATTTTTTTCATTATAGCGTTGTATCCAGTCAACCTGCTTTTCTCCTGTACTTAATTGATCGTTTATCTTATCCTCTCTTGTACATAATGCAACTTTTACACCCGCTATTCTTTTTTCACCTGAATCTCTTATACCATTTCCTAAGCTTGCTTTTCCAGTTTTTGCATCTTCCCATACACATCCACTTATTATATTTGTAGAATCTATTGGTGTATTGGGATCTGGTGGTGTATCTGGATCTGGTGGTGTTGGGTCATCAGTTATGGTTAATGTAGCTGTTGTTTTGTCACTATCGTCCTCAAAGTTTATTACTCCATTTGTAATCTCTTCTATTGTTTCTAAGTTACCTGGTGTTGAATTTACATCTACCAATCCAGCTACTGTAGTATTATTTCCTATAATTGCTCCATGTCTATTTGGAGTTGATGTATTTGCTGAATAATATGTTTTATATCCATTTATTTCTGCTATATTAGTTTTTTCTCCAATATTTATATAGCCTCCAAATCCTTGTAAAGCCATCCTTTTAACTTTATAAGTTAAATCAATTGTTATTCCTTCTCCTGTTGCTAATTGTTTATTTTGTAGTCTTATATATACTTTATTAAATCCTGGAAATGATTTTTCCGTCACTTGACCATATATACTTTCAGATACCGCTGAAGATTTATCATTAGAAATATTTTTTCCATTAGTATTTACAACAGCTGATGTTAGCTGTAAAGAATCATCATAATAATCTACAACTTCTGTAATTTGTGTTTCTAGACTTTGTGATAAATTATATACTGTTATTCTATATTTAATCTCTACTTCTAAGTTTCTCTGACCCATATATTCTGATTGCTTTATAGGTCTATCATAATATTTATTATAGTAATATTGTGCATTTAATCTATTTATATATATACCTTGTTGTGAATCTGCATATTGTTTTGCAAGATTTATTTTGCCATTGTTATCTTTTATTGCATTTGTATAGTCATTCATATAGTCTTTAATATTATATAAGGCTTTTTCTTTACTATTAAATGGTGTTGTAAGTGAATTTCCATTGCTTGTAGTTGTTACTTCTACTACGTCTTTAGTTAACTGTGCATTAAATTCTTGTCTTCTCCATAGTCCTAAGTTAACATAGTTTGTCAATAAATCTGTTCCAAATGTTGCGTTTTTATTAGTAGGGTAATATTCTATACCACTATTAAATGGTGATTTTGTTAATGCTGACATTTTGCAATCTTCTATAAATTGTAATTTATTCCATGCCTCATTATCATTCATATCTCCAACTATACTTCTATATATTCTTACTTTTTCAGCTTCATTTGGATAATGTCCATTTGCCACAATAAACTCTTTTACTTTCTGGCTAATTAAACCTTCTGACCATTCGCTTGTTATAGCTCCATTGTCGTCATAATCTAAAGTTCCATATTTATTATATTTATAACCATCCACTAATTGTATTTTATCTTGTACATATGCTACACCTTTTGATGTTTTCTTTAAAGTATATCCCATTAGTTCTAATCTTGTGTAAGACTTATTATAATATATTCCTTCTTCTTCAACTAAATATGTACTTATTCCTAAAGTGTTTTTGCTTATATAGTTCTTTGGAGATGCTCCAATTTCTGCAAATCTATTATTAAATGTTTGTCTTCCTTCTATTGTAATTCTTCCAGTATTTGTTTCATATTCACTTGCCTTTGAATTTGCTTTCCATTTTTCAAACCATTCTGTATTTGTTTGGGTATTTTTACCTGAACCCGTATTGGTTCCTGTTCCGGTGTTTTTTCCTCCGGTGTTTCCACTATTTCCATTATCTCTTCCTGTACCAATATTAGTTAGTTCTCCCAACATTTCTTCTACTGAATTATAGTTTTGAATTGTATCGCCGGAAATTCCTTTTGCCAGGTATTCTGTTGGCATATATACTTGACCATCATATTCAAATACAACATAATATTTTTTGCTTTCGTCCACACCTTCAAATTTGTAATTTCCGTTTGCATCTGTTAAAGTAGGGTTTATTCTATTGTATATGTTTGTTACACTATCAGCTGGCATTAGCTCTGCAAGTTTCATATCTTCTGTATATAAACTTACTTTTATGTTTTCTAAATTTTTGTCAACATTATTTGTTGTACTGTTTATACCATCTCCTAAACTTGCTTTTCCAGTTTTTGCATCTTCCCAAACATTTCCACCAATTGAAATTAGTTTTATATCTTTTTGATTTGGTATAACAATAGATATTTCTCCTCTTCCATTTAGTTCAATTGTAACACCTTCTGGAGCATTTACATTTATTATTCCTGTTATTCCATACTTATCTGTTCCATCTATTGTTATTAATTTTTCCTTTTTAACATCAAATTCTATTGCTCCATTTATCATTTTATATCCAGCAGGAGCTTCTATTTCTTCTATTTTGAAATGATCTTCTCCTTCTGAATTAAGTCCTAATATAGGTATTTGACCTGATATAACAAGATCTCCGTTTTCATTTGATGTTGCTTCACTTGTTTTTCCTGTTGGCCATGTTATATTAAACTTAGCACCTGCTAGTCCATTTCCTTGTTCATTTACTTTCTTTGCTTTTATCTCGTATGTATCAAGTAGGTCATCTGGATTTTCTGGATTTGCCTTAATATTTTTTATTTGTACTGTAATAGTTTGATTTTCTTTATTAAATGTAACTTTTGCATTACTATTTGCTGAAACAATTTCAATTCTATCTACTTCATAGGTATTTGTCGTTGAGTTATATACTTTATATACATTAAATACTATTTTTAATGGTTGCGTAATATATCCTTCTGGTGTACTTTTCTCTTCAACTGTCCATGTTTCAGTTCCCGAAGCATTTATAACTTGATGACTTCTTAATATATATCCATCTTTATCTGATACATACGTTAGAAGACCATTAATTAAAAATTCTGCTCCTTCTAGTCCATCTCCTTTTTCATCAATTTTTCTCATGTTAATAGAATATGAACCCTCTTTTGAAGGTGGTTGAACTGTGCCTAAGTCTAAAGTAAATTCTTTTAGTTTTCTTTCTCCATTAAATTCTGTTAATTGTTGAGTAAACGTAGCTTCAAATTCTATTTTTTTGTTAGCATCAGGTTTTAATTTTGTTTTTCCATTACTTTTCTTTAAACTGTCTTTTGAAATTTGATAACTTATTCCATTTTTTACACATTTTTCTCCTTTAGCTTCCATCCATGTAAAATGTGCATATAGTTTTGCATCATCTTCTAATTCTGTTTTTGGAATTAAAATGTAAAATTCTTTTTCTGATGAAGGTCTCATAAAATCAGTTGTGTGTTCCACATAAAGTCCTGAAACCGGATCACTTTCCTCACATGGTTTAAAGTTTTTTGTATTCCTTTCGTTATCATTTGTTATTATCTTTTCTACTTTTATTTTCTGATTTCCGTTTTGAATATATAATCCAAGCGTTTCGTTATCTACTTTTCCACCAATTCCACCAAATATGATTTTTTCATCTTTGTATTTTCCGTTTACATATTTCATAGTGTATGGTCCGACTTTTATATATTCATTTGAATTACTTGTATAATATTCTGATGTTATATTATCTACATCTGTAAGATTAGTTGCATAGCTCCCACCATTAGAAAGTGCTTTGTTAACTCCATTTTTAAATCTTCCATAAGCCTTTGCTTCATTGTAAAGTTGCTTAATGGCTTCTATGTCGCTCCTTACAAACTCCGCTTTGCTACCATCAAGTTTCAGTTTTGCAATAATAGTTTCGGCATTATCAACATTTATTCCACCAGTTATTTGTAACATCCACATAACAATTTGCTTTCTTGGTGTCCATTGATTACAAGGATCTGCAGTAATAACATATGCTTTATCTGCTGAAATAGTTGTATGATTATTACTACATTTATAATATCCCCTAGTTCTTATTGTAGCTGGCAATCCAAAGTTATTTACATTATTAATTGCTCTTATTTCAGTATCTGTTAATTTTCTTGACCATAAATTTCCATTTGCAGGGTTAAATATATCTTCTACTTTAGGCGTTGACCAGTAGTAGGTATATGCACTGCTCTCTCCTCTCCACATTGCAGAAGTCATAGCTAAAGTGACGTCTCTTTGAGTACAATATATAGCTCTTCCTTCTACTTTAGGAACTTCAAAACCATTGCTCTGTATGTTATCAGGGTCAACTTCAAAGCCTGTTTCATTTCCCCAATTCAAATTATCTTCTTGATTAGCATTAAGCATTGCAGAATATATTTCTTTATAATTTGTTTCTGCATCTGGAATACCATTAATTGAATTAATGCATAAAATCAATCCAGCCAATATAACTGTTACTAATAGTATTATTTTAACTGTCCATTTGTTTTTTATCATTTCTACTAACCTCCTTTCCTATATTTTTTTGTTCAAAACTTGTTTTTTTATCTCATATATACCAAATACCAATATTGCTAATATAAATAATGTAAGTGTTGTATATCCTACTATTTTACCTGTTACTATTGATACAGCTATATCTGCATTTGACATATCATCTTCTGTTGGTATTTCATTTCCTGCCTTTGAGTCTATATCTTGTAAACCTTGTTCATTATAGCTTTCATATATTTCGGCATTGTTATTTACTATATTTCCTATTAAATCTTCTGTAATATTATAGCTTAATACTAATGTTAGTTCTTTGCTTTGTCCTGGCTCTAATTTTACATCTGCTAATATAGAATTATATGCATTTCCGTCTTTTGCTAAAAACCAATCTTTGTTTAACTCAGAGTTAAATTTTGCTTCTTTTGGTAAGTAGTCTACTACCTTTTTAACATATCCTGCTGCTGTTCCTTCGTTAGTTACAATTATTTTGTATTCTACTATAAAGCTACTTTGTCCAACATTCTTGTTTAGAACTTCTACTTTTGATAGCTTTTCATTATTTTTGTTATATACTTGTGTTCCTATTGTTGGTGTTGTTAATGTTATTTTACTTATATGTTTATCTAATTTTAAGTCAAATTTTTCTGCTATATATAATCCTATGTCTATGTCTCTAATATCTGTATCCTCTATTTTTAACACATCAGATACTGCTACTTTTTTATTACTTCCTTCTATTTCCATTTCAAATTCTATTGCATCTGAGTTTATGCTTGGTTCTACACCTTTCGCATTAAATTCTGTAACACTATATTTTTCTGTATCATATATAAATACTACTAAATATTCGCCTTTGTCTAGATTTAAGAATTCATATTTTCCATTTTCATCTGTTGTTATTTTTTTAGGCATATCTGTTTCTGAATCTTTTACTAATTCACCATTTTCTTTATATACTAACATTACTTGCATATTTGGCAATAATGTTTCTGTTTCTTCTCTTTGTCCATTTTTGTTTGCATCTAACCATGCAGTACCAGATATTTTGTATTTTCTGTTTTCTAGTGAAGGTTGAATATAAAATTTCAATTTATTTGTAGCTTGTATTTTGTCTATTGCTGTTGCTGTTAATGTTGCAGGTTCAATTATTACTTCTTTTTCTTGTTGTTCTCCTAATTGTTTTGCAACAAGTTTTACATTTATATCAATTTTTTCGTTTGGTTGTAAACTATTTATATCTATAGACAATATGTTGTCATATGTTGAATCTTCTACATATTCTGTTCCATTGTATATATATTTAGCTTCTACCAATCTTGTTTCTGTTGGAATTTTTATCTCTACTACATTTTCTGTTGAAACTAATTCTCCAATATTTTCTACAGTAACAATGTATTCTATATTTTCTCCTTCTTTTACAGTTTGTTTTTGCCCTTGTTTTACATTTTGTTCTATTTGTAATTCTATTTTCTTTCCATAGAATATGAATTCATTAGAATAATGCTCTGGTACATTTTTTGCACTTACTTTTGAAACAATATTTATTTCTTCTGCTGGTTCTTGTACTCCTAATTCTATTGTTACATATTTAGTTTCCCCTGCTTTAAGGTCTCCTAACAAGATTTTTGTAGCTCCAGATTTTGTTTCGCCATCATTGCTGTTGTCTTTTGTTGATATAAAATCATTATGACCTATAGATTTCATTACTTCTAATCCTGTTGGAATACTCATTTCCCAGATTACATCATTCATATCTTGTTCAGAAACATTTTTTATTGATGTCATAAATTCTATTTTATTTCCTTTTATTAATAAGGTTTGTGGTTCAATTGGTGTTGTTATTTCAACCTTTAATGATGCTTTTTTAAGTGATAATTTGTATTCATTAGATGTTGTACCTGATGCTTTTACCTTATTTAATATTTCTACAGTTTCTGATGAATCTTCTATATTATTCATTTTAAGTTCATATATTTTTTCTACAGACTTTCCTGGTGCAATACTTCCTAATAATACTTTTTTGTTCTTCTCATTTGCTTCTATAAAACTTCTTGTTGAAACATCATATTCAACATGTGTTGTATGCTCTGGTGCATCTATGCTTAATTCAACATTTTCTGCTGTTGTTTCTCCCACGTTTTCTACTATTGCTGTGAATCTTACAATTTGTCTTTCTCTAACTTCTGCTCCTTCTGGCATATTTGATGTTAATGTAACTTTTAATCTTGGTCCTTCTCCTGTTGATATACCTATTATTGGAGAAAGCTTTGTTTCTGCTGATGTTCCAGCTTGTTCGTTATTATCATAATATACTTTATATGTAGTGTATGAAGTATTATTGTATGGTAACTCTGATGGAATTTTTACTTTATAATTGAATTCCACTTTATCGCCTGTGTTTAAATCTGTATCTAATATTATTAAATATGACTTAGCTTTTTCCATGTTATCCATTTCTAATGTCCATGCATTTTCTGCATTTTCTAAATCCTTTGTTGCATTTGCATTTTCTGAATAATATACTTTTACTGTTTCGCTGTTAGCATTTATTTGTATTTTATCTTGCAATGTAGCACTAAATGTACTTTTTAATTCTGTATCTGTATCTATTTGTTTGTTACCTTTGAATGGTAGTCTTCCTAATATTTTAACATTTGAAATACTGTTGTTATTGTTGTTAAGTATAAGTCCGTTAATTGTTGCTACTTTTTCATCTGCACCTACTGCTATTTTTCCAACTTGTGTATCTCCTGACATTGATAAAATAGCTTTTTCTCCATCTGCATAGTCTTTAACTCCGTTAGCTGTTACTACTCCTGTTGGAGCTACAAGATTAATATTTGTTTCTGTTATTCCTATTTTATTTTCTGTTTTATCATAAAGGTTTGTATTTTCATTTGTATAATACATTTTTATTTTTTCTTGCATACTTGGTGTTAGTTTTTCTAATGTTATATCAGCTAATATAGATATTGTTGCACCTTTTGTTGTTGCTTCTGAATTATATTTTGTTTGTGTACCTTCAAATGATAAAGTTAATACTTTATTTCCATTTTCAGTTGACCAATTATTGTTTTTTAATTTCAATTCATTCTCAAACAACAATTTTGCATCTGATATTTCTATTTTTTCAAAGTATTTTGGAAATACCAATTTTATTGTTGGGTTTTTATATAAGCTATTGTTAATATTTGAAGTATCTAATGTTGCTCTTATTTCTACATTTTCATTTACAGTTATTGTAGATAAGTTATTTTTGCTTATTGTTAATTCTGCTTTTGATATAGGTTCTTTTAAAGTAATTTTTCCCTGTTTTGTTTGTTCTGCCAATTCTGTTTTTCCTATTACGCTTGCATTTATTTCTTTAAATGATTTAATTTCTTCTTTGCTATATCCATTTTCGCCTTTTATTGATTTTTCTACATATATATTCAATGTACCTTCTGTTGTTGGAGCACTTGTTTTTAATGTCAATTTGTTTAAATCTAAGTCTTTACAATCAAATGTATATAAACCATCTTTTAAACTTTGTTTATTTATTGTTCCAACTTTTTCTAGGTTTGGATTAAATATATCTATATATCCTTCTGTTCCCAAAATTTTGTTAAATACATTTTCTGAAACGCTTATCTTAGTTGTATAAATTTCATTTTTACTAGAAACTACTGTGCTATATTCTGTTGTTCCATCTTTGTAATTATCTGCCTCTTGAGTAAATTCTATTGCATTAATTAAATTTGCGTATGCAATGTTAGCTGTATATTTTACTGTATATGATGTTTCAACTTTTTCTTTTGCATTAAAGTTTGCATATATATGCCCCTTACTAATTTCTTTTGTAGCTTCTATATTAAAATCCACAATTTCATTTATTTTCTTTGTAATTTCTGCTTTTCCTGTAAATTCCTGTTCCTTTATTGTTTCTATATTATTATATGCTTCTATTTTTGCTGTAAAATCTGTTGATACATTAAATTTTTCTGTTGAATTTACATAGTCATATATTTCTTTTCCTTCATATTTAAAAGTAACTAAATATTCATCTGTACAATTCTTTTTCCATGTTATGTTGTTATTTTCTAAAATGTTTTCTACCTTTATATCAACTAATTTTGCTTCTTCATTATAGTTCCAGTTAGTTTGTACAAAATCTATTCCATCTTCTTTTCCATTTGTTGCTTTTGTATTGTTTGCCATTACTTTTATATCATTTGGAGTATTTTCATTTATTGTTGGAACTTTTACTTGTAATTCTGTTGTTTTTATTGGTAGATTATTGTTTTCTAATCCTGTTTTAATTTTATATTGTAAAATTACTCCATATTCTTCGCCTAATTTGTAAGGAACATACTTATTAATAGTTGCTTCTGCAACTATTTTTGCTTCTCCATTTAATATTAATTTAACAGTATGTTCTTTTTCTATTGCTATTTCTTTTCCTTTTGCATTTACATATGTACCATCTATTCTAACTTTGCTTTCTTGTATAAAATTGTCTGCTGATACAATATCATCTTTTTTTGGAATTATTGGAAGTTCTATTAATATATTTGAATTTGTATCTAGTTGTTTTAAATATATTTTGTCTTCCTTAATCTCTTGAATGTATTCATTTTCAAATCCAGTTTTCACATTAAAGTTTGCACTAGAAAAACTAACTATTCCATTTTTTAGATAGCCAGCTTCTTTTACTTTAATATTTAAATACATTTTTGCATCTTCTGTATTTACGTCTGATACTATTTCTCTTTTTTCATTTGCAAAGTAAACATCAAATTCTACATTTTGATTACTTGTTGCAGTATCTCTTGCTTCTGTTGCATATGCTATTCCATACATTCCTAATGTTGATAGCTCTGCAAAAAATATTATAAATGTAAGAACTGATGCTAATAATTTTTTTGTAATTTTTTTCATAAAAACCTCCCAATAAAGATTAATATTTTATATATATAATTATGGTTCACCCATATTAATACACTATAATTTTATTATACTCAATTTTAGTTTAATTTTCAAGAGTTTTCCGACTTTTTTCAACTCTTTATGTATAATAATAGACATATTCATAGTTTCTATATATACATATACTATATTTTAGCATTTTTTATTTATTTTTCAACATATTTTTTACGCCCTTTCTCCCTTAATATGCTTAACACATTACGGAACTACATTTTACTCCTCTAATATTAAATTTATATTACAAATCATCGCTTTTGGGATGTTCTTTTTTGTAATTTTTTGTTGCTTTAGGGACACGCCCTTTTGCAGTCATTGTTATTGTTTTAACTCCATTTTGTAAGGCAACTTAATATTTTATTTTGTTATTGTAACATTTTTTCTTTTTTCTAATATTATATTATAGTATTTTATACATATATTTTATAGAGGTGATTTTATGAATAATGGCAACAATATGGATATGGCTAAGTTAATGTCAATTTTGTCTAAAATGGATAAAAAGGATTTGGAGGCTGGCATTGCAAAAGCTAGTAAAATTTTAAACTCTAAAGATAAAGAAACTATTATAAATGAAATTAAAAACAATAATAATAGTAATCATTAAGTCTTACGGGCGATTAGCTTCGCCCTATTATTACCTATATAGAAGGAGGAGATTTTATGAGTAACGATATGTCTGATATTATGAACAAATTAAATAGTATGCTAAAAAACAATGAATTGCCTGATGATATTAAAAACATTGTAAATAATTTCTCTAACTCTGCTAAAAACGACTCAAGTACTTCTTCTAATAATGATACCTCATTTGATACTTCTGGTATAGATTTTGATACTATTTTAAAAATGAAAACAATTATGGACTCCATGAATAATCCTCAAAATGACCCTAGGTCTAATCTTTTAAAATCCTTAAAGCCTTATTTACGAGATAGCCGAAAGTCCAAAGTAGATCAGTACATAAAAATTTTTAGTATGGGCAAAGTTTTTGAAGCATTTAACCCATTAGGTGGTGACAAAAAAAATAATGTTTAATTTTCCTTTTTATCCTTTTTACAGAAGAAATTACATGTCTCCTTACGGATATGCTAATTATCCGTACAATAATCTAAAAAAGATAATGCCTACTTGTACAACGCAGAAAGAAAAGGCAACTGCAAATCAAAAAAAATCCGCAGAGCCTAAGCCTACGGATTCAAAGGACGAGGATATTCTATTTGAAATTTTTGGTATAAAATTATACTCTGATGATATACTTCTTATGGGATTACTTTTCTTTTTGTATACCGAAAAAGTTGATGACCAATATTTGTTTATTGCTTTAATTATGCTGTTACTTAGTTGATTTACTCCATTGTTATTTTGTCATCTTTTTCTATGTATGCATATGTTTTTAGTATATCTACTTCATCTCTTTCTATCTCTTTAACTATATTTGCTATTCTTATTTGTAAAGTTTCTATTGAATTAGCAGCTATTATAGCTGATTTATTACCATTTGCTCCGGCATGTGCCAAGCCTCTAAGTGTTCCTAATATTACTACATTACCACCTGCTATAACTTCTGCTCCTCCATTTACATCTCCTAATATTACAATACTTCCCTCAAATTCTAGTCTTTGTCCAGATCTTAAAGAACCCCTATGGAATTTTGTTTCAGAAGTAGAAATTTCTCTACAATAGGTTTCTTGTATCCCGTATAGCCCTAAAGCTTTTGCCCCCTCAAATCTTACCTCTACATCTATTGCATCTTGTATTAATGTTTTAATTTCTTTTTTTTCTTTTGTTGATAATATTTTACCTTTTATTAATATTGGTGTTTTGTCTTCCTTATATAGCTTTTTCAACTCCGGAATCTTCTTTTTTAGATTTGCCATAACCTTTTTGTGGTCTGCTGTTACATCTATTTTTATAATTACTTCATTTTTCTTTAGTGTTACATTAATACAATCTTTAATTTCCATAATTGTTTCCTTTCTAATTTTGAATTTCTGTACTTGGCATTGCTGTTAAGTCCTCTTCAACTTTTTCCATATTCATTCCAAAATATTCTTGCAATATATCTCTTGCAACTTCTGCCGTGTATGAACCAGAACCGGCATTTTCAACTAAAACTACTACTGCAATTTCCGGTTCTTCATATGGTGCAAACCCCACGAACCATCCATTTATTTTTCCTTGTACGTCTGTTTGTGCAGAACCTGTTTTTCCACCTAGTTCTATATTAAAATTTGCGAATGTACTATATGCTGTTCCGCCTTCTTCACTTGTAACGCCTTTCATTCCTTTTAATATTGCATCTATATTTTCCTTTTTAATATTCAAGTTTTCCTTTTTTTCTTTTGTCAGTCCAAGTTTAGCATTTACAAATTTGGTTATATCTTCTTTTGAAACTTGATTGCCATTTACATCATTTATTGATTTTACAATTGTTACATCTATTGGTTCTCCACCATTTGCCAACATACTTATATATTTTGCCATTTGTATCGGTGTATATGAATTATAGCTTTGCCCTATAGCAGCTGAAAGAGTTTCTCCAATTTGCCATTCGTCCCCTCTTTCTTTTGCTTTATCTCTTGTTGCAACAATTCCTTTTTCTTCCATTGGCAATTCTACATTTGTTTTTTCTCCCAAACCATAGTATTTTGCATATTTTGCTATATTGTCTATTGTTGCTCTATATCCTACTTCATAAAAGAAATAATTACATGAATGTGTTATTGCTTCTGTAACATTTAGCCATCCATGACTCATTCCATAGCTATTCCATATCCAACATGCGGGTTCATGTGCTTTTTTATAAACTCCTATATCGTTTATTTTTTCTGTTGGTGTTATTACACCTGTTTCTAAACCTGCTATTGCTGTAATCATTTTAAATGTTGAACCTGGTGCATATACTCCACTTATTGCTCTATTAAATATATTATCTCCTTTGTTATATTCATCCAACTTTTTCTGGCTAATTCCATTTACAAACAATTCTGGTTCATAGTCTGGGTAGCTTGCCATTGCTAATATTTCGCCTGTTTTAACGTTCATTACCACTGCAGCCCCTGCTTTTGCGTCACTTCTTTTGCTAAAACCTCCACTTGCAATTTTCTTTATATTGTTTGCTAATGCTTTTTCTGTTGCTGCTTGTAAATTTGCATCTATTGTTAATATTACATCAGAACCCGCAACCGCTTCTTGTGTAATATATTCATCTGTAATAGTGCCATCTACAGACATATCTAATTGCTTAATTCCATCTTTTCCTCTTAAATATTCCTCAAACACATATTGTATTCCAACTTTACCAATTACGTCATTAATTCCATATGTATCTTCTCTACCATCTAATTCCGTTTCCGTTATATTTCCAACGTATCCTAATATGTGTGATGCCAAGCTTCCTGACGGATATGACACCATAGGCTCGTTTGTAGCAGATATTCCTGGGAAATATATGCTCTGTTCTCCCAATTTTACTGCACTCTCTCTGCTAACATCTTTTGCTATTGTTACTGGTCTTATACTGCTATATCCATTTCTAGATATTTCATATCTTACTACCATTATTTTATATGCTTCTAAAATATTATCTTGTTCTATTTTATATTTTTCTTTTAATTCATAAAAGCATTGTTCCGGTGTAGCATCTTCTTTAATGTCATTTTCTTTTTTCCAATTAACTTGGCTTTCTTCATCATCTATTGTAAATTTAAATGGTTCTATTGATATTGGCAGATTATTTATATATTTATCATTATTGTTTTCTAAAATTTTTATAGTATTTAATATAGTTTTGTTTAATGTAGTTGTATTAATTTTTGTTTTATACAATTCTATATTAAATCCCATTTTAGTTGTTACTAACAGGTTGCCTGTCCTGTCTTTTATTGAACCCCTAGCCGCTTTAATTACAGTCTCTCTACTTAATCTTGTATTTGAGGTTTCCCTATATTCTTTCCCATTAACTATTTGCAAATTAAACAGTTGAACAATAAGAACAATTCCAACTATGTATACAAGAATTGTTATTAAATTGTATCTTAAATTAGTATCTCTATCATCATTATACATTTATTGTTCCTTTCTTGTTAAAAATACATTCCTCTTGTTTGCGGTTTAAACGTACTTTCTAATTTTTCTCCTAGTCTCTGTATTATTGGATACATTATAATTGTAATAATTGTATTATATATTGTTTCTATTGCTAGTATTTTTAAAAATAATGCTAACTCTATACTTGCATTTAATTTTATAATGTTTATTATATATATCCCTACTTCATATATTATTGTTGTACTTGCCACCATAAGCATTAATGTAATTCTGCTTTCTTTTGAAAAACTTTTATCTAAATATTCTCCTAGTAGCCCTACTATTCCAAGCATTAAGGCTACTTGTCCAAATATTTTTCCATTTACAACATCTATATATAATCCCAGTACAATTCCTAAAGCTAATCCAACTTTTTTTCCAATAAAGAGCCCTATAATTAATACTAAAATTATAAACAAATTTGGAGAAACTCCGTATATATTAAACCAACTAAACAAGTTTATTTGCAAAAAATATATTACAAAAAAAGTTATTAATATAAGTATTATTGATAATGTTTTTTTCAATTAGCCCTCCTATTATTTTATTACCAAAACTGTTTCTAATTTTGAAAAGTCAACTGCTGTTTCAACTATTGCGTACCTGTCTGTTATATTTTTTGTGTTTACTATTTCTTTTATTTTTCCTATTTTTATACCCTTAGGATAAATTCCACCTATTCCAGACGTTTCTACAGTATCACCTTGCAATAATTTTGCATCTGTTGGTATATATGTTGCCTTTAAATTATAGTTTTCATCTAATGTGCCTCTTACAATAATGCTATCTCTTGAGGTACTTATTGTTGCACTTACCGCTGTTGCTGTATCTATTATTGTTTGTATCTTAGAGGTGTTGTTAGTTGTAGATATAATATATCCAACTAAACCTTTGTCAGAAATAACCGTCATGTTTGGCTCTATTCCATCTTTTTGTCCTACATTTATTATTAGAGTATTTCCAAAATTACTTATTTCTTTATTTATTACATATCCTGGTATACTTTCATAGTCACTATATTTTTCTTTTAAGTTCATATATTCTTTTAATGTTTCATTTTCTGATTTAATAATTTCATATTCTCTTAATTTTTGCTCTAACTCGCTATTTTTTTGTTTTAGGTCATCATTTTCAGCTTTTAGCTTATCTATATTTTGAAAAAAACCATCATTTCCTTTAATTTTATTTTTTAAATATACAAGGCTATTTTGTATTGGCATAACAATAGTATCAAAGGCTTTTTCTAGCCCTGATACCTTATTTGTTTCCACATTTGTTAATAAAACTATAATTATTAATATAATAATTGTTATTATTATACCTACTATTCCGCCTTTTTTATTTTTATACATGTTCTCCTCCGGTTATGTTATCTTTTCCTTCTAGAGTTTATTAAAACTGATTTTAGTCTTTCTAAATCGTCTATTGTTTTTCCAGTTCCTTTAACTACGCAGTCTAATGGGTCTTCTGTGACATATACTGGCATTTCTGTTCTTATTGATAATAATTTATCAAAATTTTTGATAAGTGCTCCACCGCCAGCTAGCACTATTCCTTTTTCCATTATATCAGATGCTAATTCTGGTGGTGTTTTTTCTAATGTTTGCTTTACTATATCTATTATTTTTTCTATTGAATCTTGCATTGCTTCCTGTATTTGTGTAGATGTTACTGTTACTGTTTCTGGTAATCCAGTTCCTAGATCTCTTCCACTTACTTGCATACTTGTTTCAGACATAAGTGGCATAGCACATCCTATTTCTATTTTTATTTGCTCCGCCGTAGTACTTCCTATGGCTAAGTTCATTTCTTTTTTTATATAATTTACTATATCTTCATCAAGTTCATCTCCCGCTACTCTTAGCGAATTGCTTACAACAATGCCACCTAAAGAAATAACAGCCACTTCTGTAGTTCCTCCGCCTATATCTACTATTATACTTCCACTTGGTTCTGCTACATCTAAGTTTGCTCCTATTGCAGCTGCCATTGGTTCTTCTATTAAATAGACTTCTTTAGCACCTGCTTGTAATACAGATTCCTCCACTGCTCTTTCTTCAACTTCTGTAATTCCAGATGGTACTCCTACTACAACTCTTGGTTTGCCCAAGTTATGTCTTTGTACTATTTTTTGCATTATATTTTTTAGCATTAATTGAGTAGCTGTAAAATCTGCTATTACTCCATCTTTCATTGGTCTAACAGCTTTTATATCTCCTGGTGTTCTTCCGTAGCATTTCTTTAGCTTCATGTCCTGTTGCTAGTATCGCCCCTGTTTTTCTATCTATTGCTACCACTGATGGTTCTTTAAGTATTATGCCTTTTCCCTTTAAGGTAACTAAAATGTTTGCCGTTCCTAAATCAATACCTATATCTTTTGAAACAAAATTAAAAAATTTCATATTTTATATTCTTCCTTTCGTGTATTAAAAGTTGATTCTTAAATAATTTTATCCAATTTTACCATTAGTAAGCATAGAAACTATACTTTTATATTTTCCATCTCCTAATACTACATGGTCTATCATTTCTATTTCTAGCATTTTTGTTACTTGAATCAGTCTTTTAGTAAGTTCTATATCCTCATCGCTTGGTGTTGGGTCTCCACTTGGATGATTATGTACTAAAATTATTTTAGGTGCACCTATTTTTATTGCCTCTTTTAACACATCTTTTATTTCAAAAACAGCAAAGCTTGTACCACCATATGCCACATCTTGTATTTTTAAAACATTATTTTTAGAATTTAGCATTAGTACCTTTACTATTTCTCTTTTTTCATATTTCAATTCATTTATTAGTAAATTTGCTACATCTTGGGGAGATTTTATTTGTATATTAAAGTTATTAATTGGTCTTGATATTCTTTTAGTTAATTCACACACTGCTAATAGCTGTATTGCCTTTACTTTACCAATTCCCTTTATACTCATAAATTCTTTTATAGATATGTCTTGTAAAAATCTCAAACTGTCTTGTGTATTTTTTTGCATAGATAGTATTTTTTGTGCTAGCACTATGCTACTTTCTTCCTTTGTTCCACTTTTGATTATTATTGCCAATAATTCTGCATTTGAAAGTGCTTGTGCACCATACATCTCCAATTTTTCATAAGGTCTTTCTGATTGGGGGATTTCTTTGATATTCATATTTCTATCCTTTCTTCCCCCGTAAAATTCTTTAGAATAAATTAAACTTTTCTATATATAAATATTGCTAATATTAGCCCAATAATAGATGAAATATTTATTTTAAACATAAATCCTATTGTAAGTTTTATAATACTTAAGTCTATTGTTACAGGTGATGAAATTCCAAATTCTTCGCCATATGACACCCACCACAAGAAGTCAACTTTTGAAGCAAGCTCTCCTAGGAATCCACCTACTACCAATCCGCATAATATGAACAATAACAATATTAATACACTTTTATTCTTGGTTGCCATTTTTCTCCCTCCCACTTTTCTTTTGTTCTACTGTATTATATATGCAATATGCTTTTTTTTCAATATGTATAGGAAAAAAAATTGCACTTTTAACGGCATATGCTGTTTGTAGCATATGCCGTGTTTTAGAATATATTTATATTTCAAATTTTTTAATTTTTATGTATATAATAACTGATATTACAGTTAAAATTGCTCCGGCAATTAGCATAATGCTATTTTCACCTGTTTGTGGTATTTTTCCGTCCACTTTATCTTCATTTTTTCCGTCGTTGGTATTATTATTGTTATTGCTATTATTGTTATTACCGTTGTTGCTGTTGTTATTATTATTGTTACTATTACTATTATTTCCATTATTATTATTTCCACTGTTGTCATTGTCATTATTATTGTTGTTATTGTTGTTGTTATTGTTGTTGTTATTGTCTCCTTGATTGTCTCCGCCACCGTCTTCTACAACTTCTATTTTTTGTTTAGCATATTTAGTTATTGTATCTTCTGTGTAAATTATTGTAATTTCTGTTGTTTCTTTCTCTAATTGTTCTTCTGGCATACATATATAATCTGTTACTTCTTTACTGTTTCCATCACTGTAGATTGCTTTTACCACCATTCCTGTTTTGTCAAAGTTTTCTCCAACTTTATATTTTGTTTTATCTGGTGCTTTTGCTATTTTTATTTCTGTCAATGTTGGTGCATCTTTTTTACCTTGTACATCTACATTAAATGTTGCCGTTTTTTCACCTAATTTTACTGTTACTTCTTTTTGTCCTTTTATGTTTAGTTCTTCTCCATCTTCTGGTGTAGTTTCAAAGCCACTTTTAATTATATCTTCTTCTCCGTTTTCATATTTTACTTTTATAGATAATCCTGTTAGGTCTAATTGCTCTCCTACTTGGTAGACAACCTTATCTGGCTCTGTGTTTATGCTTATGCTTTCTATTGCTATTTCTCCTACAAATACCAATGCAGTTATTGTTTTACCTTCATATTCTAATATTATAGGGTTATATCCTATCGTGTCCAAAATTGTACCGTTTGGTATACTGCTTGTATATCCAGTTTCTATTTCTTTTTCTTCTCCGTCATTATATATTGCCTTAAATTTAACTCCTGATAAGTCTAGTGCCTCTCCAACTTTATACTTAGTTTTTGTAGGTGCAGATATTCCCTTTAATTTTTCAACTTGTTTTTTTACTACATCAATATCAAAACTTGTTGTTTTTTCTTTGTATGATATTTCTATGGTTTTATTTTCCACATTGTTAAATATTGTTCCATTTTCTATACTTGATGTATATCCTGTTTCTACAATTTCTTCTGTTCCATTATCATACATAACTTTTAATTTTAATCCAGTTAAATCTAATGCTTGTCCCACTACATATTTAGTTTTTGGTAAATTCTCTATTTCTATTTCTTCAACTTGGTGTTCTCCAACATTTATGTTTAGAACGGCACTTTTACCTGCATATTTAATAGTTATTGTTTGTTGTCCTTTGGTATTTAGTTCTGTTCCTTCTGCTGGCTCACATTCGTAATTTCCCCAAATAACTTTTATGTCATTGTTTGAACCTTCTGATATTAGCACTAATCCTCTTAAATCCAATTTTTCGCCAATTTCATAATTTGTCTCAATAGAACCATCCATTATTGTTAATGCTTGTATATCATTATTTTCTTTTACATTAATATCAAATTTTACCTCTTGTCCCATGTAGTTTACTTTTACTGTTTTTGTTTGTGCTTTTGTTAATACACTTCCATCTGGCAAGTCTAATGTAAAGTCTTCTGTTATTTCTTCTTCTGTTTCGTCTGCATATTTTACTAGTAATATTAATCCATTTGAAAAGAATTTTTGACCTACAACATAATTCACATCATCTGGATATTGCTTTATACTAATTTTCTGAATTTCGGCTGGCAATACAGGTACATCTATTTCCGCTTCTAATGTTGTATTTCCTTCTTTGTATGTAATTGTTCTAGTTTTATCTGCTCTACTTAATGAAGTTTCTGTATCGACTTCATAATTTGTTACTTGCTCTATTGAGCCATCATCATATTCTATCTCTACACACATATTTGTTTTGTCAACTTTTTCGCCTACTATATAAACTTTTTTTACATTTTCTTTTACTCTAATATTAATAGGTTGCTTTAATGTTACTGTTATTGGTTGCTCTACTTCTTTGCTTACCCCATTTTCTGTATATACTATTTTAACAGAAGTCATCCCAACCGTTAGATTTTGTCCATTTGGTACAGAGTAGTTATTAATTATTGCTGTTTTACCACTATTATATGTTGCTGTTACTTGCATTCCTGTCGAATCAAAATTTTGCCCTTGTATGTATGTAGTTTTATTTGGTTCTCTTGTTATTTCTATTTTTTCTAATTGTTTTGGAGTCACAGTTATAGGAGTTGTAGTTGTTACCGTTTTGCCATTTTCTTCATAACTAATAGTTACCGTTTTTTGACCCAATTTCAAATTATCTCCATCTACTACCGTATAGTTAAATACTTCTTCCATTGAATTATTATCATACACAGCAACTACGTGGAATAATTCTCCTGCTTCAAAGTTTTCTCCTTCTATATAGTCGCTTTTCCCTAAATTTGTTGATGCTATTCTAATTAGTGTTCTTTCATTTATAAACAAAAATACTCTTGTCTCTTTATTATTATATTTAATTTTTACTATTTCTGAACCTACTTCATTTAGTATTGTTCCATTTTTCGGCTCTATTGTAAAGCCTTCTTCTATTATTTCTGTGTCATTATTATTATATGTTACTTTTAACTTTAGCCCCTCTAAATTTAATTTGTCTCCTTTAGTATATACAAAATTAAATTCTCCCGCTGGTTGTATTCTAACTATTTCTTTTGGCGTAACACTTATACTGTAACTTGCCGTTTTACCTCCATATGTGACTTTAACGCTCTTATTTGCTGCTGTTAGTGTTGTTCCTTTTTTAGGATCTGTAGTAAATCCCGATGTTTCAAAACTTGAAGTGCCGTCATTATATGTTACTTTAAGTTTTAAATTCTTAGTACTTAAAGAATCTCCTACTGTGTAATTTGTCCTAGGTTTTTTTGATATTTCAATTTTAGTTACTGTTTTTGTTTTTGGTAATACATTAACTTCTAAAATTCCTAAATTTTCTCCATTGTTTGATGTCATTGTTACATCAACAGTTCCAGTTTCATTCAATTGAGTTTCATTAACAGGATTTGTCCTCATATCATTTAAATTAAAATATAATATCTGGCCATTTGATGGACCACTTGTATATTGTAATTTAACACGTAAGCCTGTTAATTTTAATTTATCTCCAACTTTGTATTCCGTTTTTGGATAATTAACAATTTCTGTTTCATAAGTTGGTTTTTTAACCGTTACATAAAATGTGGCTTTTAACTTTTCATCTTGTTTATATTTTACGGTTATTTTTTGTTTTCCAGCTTTATCTAAATTTATCGGGCTACATTCATATTGTGAATCATCTAGGACAATTCTAGTGCCCCTATTATCTATTAAAACAACTACCATACCATTTGTATTTAATTTTTGACCTACTGTGTAATTTAAAGTAGTTGGTTTGGTTTCTACTTTTATCTCTTGTATCGTTGTTTTTGGTTTAACAGTAATATTTATATATGTTAATCCATGCTCATAACTTGATGTCACTCTTTCATCTCCAACACAAACTTGTAATGCTATATTATTATGACTTGAACTAAGTTGTTCACCATTTTTTATTGGAGAACTATATAGAAATTCTTGATTAAACGGATAGGTAACTGTTGTATTATCATCATATGTAACCTGAAGTTTTAATCCTTTTATATCTAATTTGTTTCCAACCTCATAAATTGTTTTTGGGTTGCCTGTCTGTTTAGAATTTTTCGCATAATGTCTTTTGTATTTAGTAGCACTCTTGAAGCAACTATCTTGCCTAATATACAAATTTGTATCCTTAGGAAATATAGATGCCAATTTATTATGCGTAAAGTCCGCTTGTGTTATAATTACACCACTTAAGTTTTTAACATATTTAAAAGCTTCATCTCCTAAATAGCTTAGTGTATTACTAAGTACTAGATGTTCTCCGCTCCCAGTTATTCCAGATTTTTTTACATTTCCTTTAACTTTATTAACAAACTTAAATGCTCCATTTTCTATTCTTTCTATATCATATGGAATTGCTATTGTTAATCTTTCACAATCAGAAAATGCATATTTCTCTGCTATTTTTAAGTTAGGAAAATCCGCCCTCTCCAACTTTGGGCATTTACCAAATGCTTGATTCTTTACTACCTTAACACTCTTATCAAAATCAATACAAGCTTCTAAATTTCTAAATCCAAAGAATGCCATCTTTCCTATAGTTGTTATATTTCCTTTTATCTGCACTGTCGTTATCCAATCCCTTACATCTGTAGTTCTAAATTTCCATTCCGTGTCATCCTTTATAGCTCCTTCTCCTTCTATATATAATGTACCACTATCATATAGTTTTGCGGTTATATTGCTTCCTGAAGCACCTATATCCCATTCAGTGATAACATCAGCTTCTGATATTAATGTATAACTTGTTTCTAAAATAACACTTAGTGCTGGTATTATAATTTGTAGCACCATTACTACTATAAACATGTATATACATACTTTATTTCTTTTGCACATATCACATTCCTCCCGTTTTTCTTTACTTCATTTTACCTTTGTTAAAAAATTTGTCAACTTTGCTTTTTGAGGCTCATTTAAACTAATTCTTTACGGAAACTTTATGCAACATTTCATTTTTAGACATTTATTTCTTTTTATTTACATTTTTATTTCAGTAATGTTACACATTTATGTTTTTTAGCTCCTATCCCTACGCAAATATACTTTTTCATCATTCTGTTTTTCCATTTTTTTATCATTTAATTTTATTTATATATGTGCTATAATTATTTTAATAATTATTAATGATGTATCATATAGTTACGGCAAATTTATTAAATGCAAATGTAGAATTTGCATTTACCAATATTTTTTGTATTTACTATTCCTTTTTAGATTGTTTTGTGTTATAGTAAAAATTGTCACAATTATATGGATTTATAATATTATATGTAGTAGTGATGTTTGGAGGCTGTATAATGAAGTTTGAAAAACTTAGTGAAAATAAAATTAAAATTACCCTAACTTCTCAAGATTTAAAAGATAAAAATATTGATTTTCATTCTTTTATGTCTAACCCTTTAGAAAAACAAGATTTATTTTTGGATATTCTAGAAGAAGCAGAAGAAGAAATTGGTTTTGAATTTAAAGATTATCCTGTACGTATAGAGGCTTTAGCTATGGCAAATGGGGAGTTTATTGTTACTGTTACAAGGGTTGTACCCGATTCCAAAAACCTACATAAAAAAGTATCTGTAAAAAGAAAAAATACTAAAATAGATTCAAAATATGCTATTTATAAATTTGCTAGCTTTGATGATTATTGTAATTTTGTTAAATACTTAAAAAATCACAATCTTTCTTTAAGTTACAAGGTTGCAAAAAACATTTTACTATATTTGTACAAAAAAGATTACTACATTGTTTTTGATAATATTAATCTTAAATATTCTAATATTGCCAAATTCAATTCTGCTATTATTGAATTTGCAAAGTTTATTAGCAATTCAAGTCTTTTTATTTGTAAATTGCTTGAAAATGGCGAAATTATTATGAATAACAATGCTATTAAAACAGGAATTAAATATTTTAAATAATTTGCTCATATAAAAAACCTATGTATTATCTACGTATGCATAGGTTTTTATTTTATTCACAATATTTTTTATATAATTCTTTTAAATTCTTTTTATTTATCACTTTGTCTATTCCTTGTTTGCTTACCTGTACATATACTTCATCAAGCATATTAGCAATTCTTGGATTTATCTTTCTTCTGTTTTCTACATTTCTCCAATATTTTAGTTGTGTATCTTTTCTCCAATTTTTTCCATTATATGTTATTCCTGCTGCCAATTGGTCACATATCATTTCTACTGTATATTTATATGGTATAACAGGCACTTCATCTGTAGTTTCATAGTCATACCAGTATTCGTGATGGTGTTTATTTTTTCCTTTGTGATGTAACCATGCTTTTGAGTATCCGCGTTCTCTTTTGCAATTTGTTATTGGACTGCTTTTGCCATCCATTAAAGTCTTTTCCATCATATTCGATTGTCAGTTTAATATTTCTCATATCTTACTCTCCGTTCACTTTCAAGTTCTTTTATTATGTGTTTTTATTATACAATTTCTTTTATGTTTCAGCCTTGTTTCAGCCTTGCGAACTTTTTTGATTTTCCCAATTGAAAGCATCTTTTAATCCTATTTTATATATTTTAAATGTATATCTTTTAAATACTTTCATTATAATTTTATCATAAAAATTTAGATTTTTTGATATTTTTTTTAAAACTATTTGTTTTTTATTATTTTTTCTCATAAATATCCCTCCTACGAATGATATTTAGAGATATCTCTTCTTATATTTTACCATATTATGTAAAATATGATAACTATGCTAGGTGTTAGATATGTCAAGCTCTTTCACTAGACTATCAATATATTCTTCTTCTTTATTTTTCGACATTATTCTACAATTTTCTACATATTTTTCTCTTTCTTCTATATAAAGCCTTAATCCACTATAATCTTTTCTTTCCATATACCATTTTACTTTTTTTAGGATTTCTTTACACATTTTCAACTCATTTTCCATAATATCACCATTTGAATTATAACAGAAATACCTTAAACCTGCAATAGTTAATCTCTCCGTATCTTTAAACAAAAGGAGTTAAATTCTAAATATGTTCATAGTAAAATAGATATCAGAAAGGATGGTGATTAACTTGGTATATGTAAGAGTAAAAGAAATACTAAAAGAGAAAAAGAAAACAAAGTATTGGTTCGTAAAAAAAATGGAAGGAGGTTATCAAGCACTAAGTCACCTAATGGATAATGAAACATCAGGAATTCATTTTGCTACATTAGAAAAACTTTGTAGTGTTTTAGAATGTGAACCAGGGGATATTTTAGTATTAAAGAAAAGAAAGGAAAAGTCTAAAAAATGAGTAAGTTATTAAATCAATATCATGAACTCAAAAAAAAAGATGCATCTTCTATTTATTTGTTCAGAGTTGGTATTTTCTACAACATTTTAAATGAAGATGCTAAATTAATTAATGAGAAATTAGGACTTAAAATAACCGACTTGGGGCCTTCAATATTCAAGTGCGGATTTCCTGTTTCTCAATTAGATAAATATATAATACTACTAAATAAAATGAAAATAAAGTATAAAGTTATAGATAATTTACAAAATTCAAATATTAATGATTATATGAAAAATATAGAAATAAAAAAAATATTAAATAGAATTTCTAATATAGATATGAATAATACTACATTTCAACAAGCATTTAATACTTTATTGGATATTCAAAACAAATTAAAAAAAATAAACTAGAGGAGATTTTTCCCCTCTAGTTTTAATTATTACTTTAATTTTTGATTTACTATTTTTTGGATTGCATTATAATCATAACCTGCTGCAGCTAACCTATTCTTTCTATCAGTACCATTTCCCCATTTTCCTGCAATTACTTCATTAGCTATTGTTTCATTTGATTTTTTATTTGAGGTTGTTGTTTTTCCAGATAGTTTATTATTTACAGCAGTTTGGATTTCATTATAATTATATCCAGCTGCAGTCAATTTATTTTTTCTGTCTTCGCCATTTCCCCACTTTCCTGCGATTACTTCTTCCACAATAGTAGCAATAGACTTTGTATTTGATGTAGTTGTATTTGAAGTTTTTCCTGTTAATTTTTGATTAACAATTGATTGGATTTCACTATAATTATATCCTGCATTTTGTAAAGCTGATTTTCTGGCATCACCATTTCCCCATTTTCCTGCGATTACTTCATTAGCTATTTCTTCATTTGATTTTTTGTTTGAAGTATTTTGTGTCGTATTTGATGTAACTGCACCTAATTTACTCTTAAAATCGTTCCACCTACTTGGATTATTTACAAATGGTGCTGGACAACATTTATGAGTAACATCATAGTGTCTAATAACATTTTCTGCAGGAACATTATATTTTGACATTAATTCTTTTACTAATTCTATTGTTTTATTTACAATATTCTCTGATATATCTAATGTACCATTATTATTATAACAACACATCTCAATTCCAATAGAATTTGAATTTCTACAATTACTATAATATTTTCCTGTAGTTCCACAATGCCATGCTGTGTCTTCATCTTTTACAACTCTATAAATATCATTATCATCTACAAAATAATGTGCTGAAGCACCACGATAAACTGATTTAAAATAATCTGAATTATTTTTTGCAGTAGAAACTGCACCAACATAATGTACTACTATATACTTTATACTTCTGTTATTTCCTTTTGTATAGTTTCTAGTTGTAATATTTTCTTTAATTTCCATTATTCTTCAACTCCTTCCACACCGTCTTCAAATCCCATTACATCAGGATCAATTATTTTTTCTTCTTCCATAAAGAATCCCTCCTTTTAAAATATAAAACCAGAAGATTCTTTTTATTTTCTTCTGGTTTTTTAAAATATAAAAATTAATTTCTTATTTTGTCTTTGTTGCATCATATATTCCACCTGCTGCTGTTGCAGAAAAAATGCATAATATTAATGCATAAAGTATATTAGTGTTTAATCCTGTTGCAAACACTAATATGCCTGCTATAATTCCAATTGCTATATTTTGATATGGTATATAATCCTGAGTTGCCCAATTAAACTTTTTGGCCAATGTACCAAATATAGCTGTTACTATAGCTGTTGCTACAGCAATTATTATATCTACTGTAAGTTCCATAACATCTCACCCCTTTCTATTTTTTACTAACCATTTTTTCTAAATTTTCTTCAATGAAAAATTTTAATTTTAAAATTTCGTTCATTTCATCATTAGAAAAATTTACACAATCTGTTTTTGAAAATTGTAATGCTAAAAATCCTATTGGATCGCCATTTTTATTATTTAAAATAATATCAAAAAAAGAACCTATTTCTTGCCCCTTCTTTAATCCATAAGTTGCTGGCATAGACATTTTTATATCTTCTAAATTACTTACCTTTATTCGTTGTTCATTTAATAGAGTTCTTATGAAACTAGGAATACAACTTAAGGGAACTGCTTGAAGTTCTTTTTGATGGCTTTTTATTCCTGCTCTTACCACTTCAAAAGTACAGCTTGTCTTCAGTGCACTTCTTCCATTAGCATAATGTCCGACCGATTATGAAAATCATAAATTTGCACACGATCGGCTTGCACAAATTCTTTTAAATCTTCCATTTTATCTGTGATTTCCATATCTATAGAACATTGTTTTTGAATTTTTCGTGGAAGAGTATTTTCTATTTCTTTTTTAGCTTTTATGACTGTAGCAATAAATGTTCCAAGTGCTGCTATCAATGCCGTAACACTTATTATTGTGGTAGTTATACTTTCCATTAATTTTATTCCTCCTCTTTGTCTTTAGTTGGCCATACAACATTGTATGGAAATCCCTCCTGATCTGGTAAATCCCTTAACTCTTGTCTATATTTTGTTACATTATTATTTAATATTTTTGCAATTCCTTCAAATACACTTGTTACTACTGATAACAAATTAGTAGCAGTAATTTTTTCTGGAATTTCAATACCTAATCTATCAAAACACATTTTTTTATCCGTTTCTGCTAATAATTGATTTCTGATTTCTCTAACCTTTGTAGCTACTTCATTATAATCTTTTTCTTTAACAGAATTTAGCCAATTATTTATATCTTTTTCTATTGTTTCTGCTAGATTTTCTCTATAAGGAATCTCTATGCTATAAGTATCATAGCTATATATAATTTTATTTGAAGTATTTTCATTTTCTACTTCTTGACTTTCTTTTTCCTCTTGAATATTGTCAAAAAAAAGAACGGTACATTTTCCGTTCTCAACGTTTTCTATACTGAAGTTTTTTTCTGGATTTATATCGCTGTAAGTTCTTTGTTTCATTTCTAACCACTCCTTTACATTTTTTTAGACTAATATATGGTCTAATATACTTTTCATTAAATTTATTAGAATCACAATGTTTTATCCAACCATAATAGCTTAATATCGCTGTAGCATCTGCATAATTTATATTTCCTTTTTTATATACCTTTTTTATTCTTCGTTTTATTCTTAAAAAATTAGTTTTTCGTAATGTTGTATGTCCTCTATAAAATCTATAACCGAATAAAATCTATTGGTCTGCTATCAACTTTAAATAGTTGCCAATTTTCTTTTAACCTTAAATGCTCTGATTTTAAAAATTCTTCTATTTCAATTTTTATTTTTCTTAATTCTTTTTTATTTCTATGAAAAACAAGCATATCATCCATATATCTAATATAATATGGTGTTTTCAATTTTTCTTTTATAAAGTGATCCAAGTTTTGTAAGTAATAATTAGCAAACCATTGTGAAGTATAATTACCGTATAGGAACACCAGTTATTGAACTATCTACTATCAAATCTAATAAATCTAATACATCTCTATCTTTAATGATTCTCATAAATTTTCTTTTTAATATTTCTTTATCAATACTAGGATAAAATTTTTTTACATCAAATTTTAAACAATATTTTGTGTTTTTCCTATCTCTAACTAGTATTTTTTTTATATGTTTTGCTGCATAATGAATTCCTCTATCTCTAACTGATGCACAACAAAATTCATACATACCTTTCTTTAATAATGGTTCAATTTGTTGCATTAAAGCCCAATGAATACATTGGTCCGGATAAAACATAGGTTTATATATGATTCTTTCTTTTTTTCTAGTTCCATCATGAATTTTCATTTCATGATATGGACTAGGTTTATATGTTTTATTTTTGAGCATATTATGAATTTCTAAAGTGTAATATTCAATATTACAAAATATTTTTTCTACACTTTTTCGTGTTCTTTTCCCTTTAGATGCATTTAGAATAGCTTTTCTTATATTATCTGGTTCAATAATTTTTTCGTATATATTACTTTTTCTTTTCATATTTTCTCCTGGTATTTTTCTTATTTAGTCTATCGGCTTTTCGCTCAAAAGGAGCTACTAAGTCAATCCAGTTGCGACTTATTTTTGCCAAGTGGCAAGGAAAATAATGTGTAATATATTTTTATTTTTTATAAATAAGTAGGCGGGCGCCGTAATTCCAATTCGTGTTGCTGGAAGTGTTGTTACAATTCCAAGCAAAGAAACCGGCTTTGGTCCAATAGTTGCCGAAGTTACCACCAACGTACGCAATCCTGTTGCCTTCTGCACACCAGTAATTATCACATGCTCCTGTACTAGAACTTGCTCCAACTTCTGTAGGTAATGCAACTTCAGGATATTTTTCATCTAGTCCCAATTTCTTTATATAACTATCTGAAGTTTCAGCATTTACATATCCAATTTTTTCATATGGTGCATCAAATTTATCATTTTCATAACTATCCGGATCTTTACAAATATATGCAATGTAATCTTTTATATTTAGGCCATCTATATGCTGCCACATATGTCCAAATATATTTTCAATTCCCCTATAATTAACTGAATGATAACTATCATTAATTAAACATCCTGATGCATTTCCTAAAGAGTCATTTTCTCCAGTTTTTTGAGCTGAGCCCCAAATAACATTATTTACAGCAATATTAACAGGATCACCATCAAAATGAATTGCTTTACCTGTTACTTGTCCATCATTGTAATCTTCTATTGATGTTATTTCTCTATCTGCCGCTACACTACTATTCCAAGCATCTGTTGCTCCTATACAAATAGTTTTTCCAACCCAAAGTCCTGTACCTGCTGAACTAACTATTATTCTATTAACATTATTTTCTGCTATTAATGCTTTTGCTGTATTAAAAGCTACTATACCATTACCAATCATACTTTGTGAATTATAATGTGCATATTCTACAAGATATAACATTTGTAACAAGAAATAATGATAATCCATTAATTGCCATCCATCTCCTAATGCTTTTGCATAAGTTCTAAAGTTTGCCTTAGTTGTATTATATTTAGGAACTACTCCACTTCTTGAATGAGCTACTATAGTTTCTTCAGGTGTTGTTTCTGTACTTATCATATAAGCACCAACAAAGAATTCTTCTGATTTTTTATAGCCTGCTCTTGCATAATCGGCAATATAAATGTATTCATATACATTTCCAAATTTATCTGGTAGTCTTTCTCTCTTCCACCAGAATTCTGGTATTTTTACCATAACCTCTCCATTACTTCCATCTGCTTGGAATCCAGTTTCTCCATAATATGCAAGAACTTGACCTGTAGCAGCATCGACATTACATTTACGAATATGTGACCATGGATATAAATTATCAAAATCATTTGCTACTTTTGTGCCATTTTTGGTTGCATTTGCAGTCAAGCCTTCAGCATCTGCTATTCTTGTCCATGTTGGTAGTGTATTGTCTGTTATTAATCTTTTTATTCCATAATTTTTTCCGGAATATAATTTTGCATTTTGTAATGCATTCTCTAAATCTTTTTCTGTAACATAAATTTCACTTGAATCAAGTGTTATTGTTACATTACTTGCATTATCTACTATTACATTTATTGTAATATGCTTTTCTATTTTTTCTGCTATTGAATTATTTATATATTCTGCAGTTGTTCCTGCATTTGTATATGCATATAGAACTTTTGCTTTTGTATCTGGATCTATTGCAAATAATCCAATTTCTCTAAAATAAAAAGCACTTTTAGCATCAGTATTTTTAAATATAAAAGATACTTTTGCCTGTGTGTCTTCAGTTATTTCTACTTTTTGAATTGGACACTCTAAAACCTTTGTAGTTAATGATGTCTTATCTACAGCATTTCCACTTAAATTTCCACTACCTATTTCAGCATGGTCAAATTCTATCTTTTTACCTTGTAATGTTTTTGCTGCAAGTAAAGCACCTTGTTTGGTTATATATACTCTTTCAAAACCCATTATTTTAAAACCTCCTCTATTTCAATATAATCTTGTTTTACTAAGTTTAACCCAAGATTATTATTTTGATTTAATAAAATTTTTTCTTGCTTTTCATCCATTGAAACATCTATATTCATATAATCTTGCCTTGATACTTTTGCTCCGTTTTTTGCATTTAAATCTATATCTTCATTTTTTATTACCACATCTGTATTTGGATCTATTTCTATATATCCTGTATTAATTATAGCTACCCCTGTATTATTATTTTGATTTAATACTACATCGTCTATTTCTTCAAATGCTTCAGCATTTAAAATTATATAATCATATCTTGAAATTGCTCCACCTATATACTCATTTAACGTAGTCTCTAATTCATATTCTAATTGTATATTTGCAGGAATTTGTTTTATCAAATTAGATTTTAGCATTTCTGCCGCTTCGGTGTATGCTAGATTTATTGTTATATATAATTCATAATCTTTTGCAATTAATTTATAATTATCTTTTCCAATTGATTCATTTAATGTATTTATCAACCATTTTAATGTATATGGTACTTTGTTATTTATTTTAAATAATATATTCATCCTTCTTGCTTCTATTGTTTCTGCTTTATTTTTTATTCCATATATTTTTTCATATCTATCTAAACCATAAGAGGTTGCTGTTTTTACAATTACTTCTTTTAGCATTTTATCTATTAAATATCTCATATTTTCAATTTCAATATCTTCTGTATCAAATATTTTAATAAACTCAAGTACATTTTTTAAATAAGGTGGCATATATTCAATCAACTTCATATAAGTGTCACCTCTTTCAATATTGGTATTTCAAATTTTTGTAGTTCTATATTTGAAGCCTTATTATTTATTGAAGTATTTGAAACATCAATAACTCCATCTGCATTTAAAATTATTGTGTCTATTTGTGATTTTCTTATAATTATAGTCTCTGAATTTTCCCAATCTTGCTTTAATTTTAAGAAATAATCATTTATTAGTTCTGTAATTTGAGTTTTTACATTGTCTATTGTAGTTGTTTCAGATATTGTTACATTAGAAATTATAGAGATTTCTACTTCTGATACTGTATCAACAGTAACAACATGTCCAATTGGAGCGATTCCTAAACCTTCATCAGATAAATTAGGGCACATCTCATTTTGCACATTTTCAATTAGTACATTTGATGCCTTATCATAATTACTATCAAGAATTGTTAATTTTACTGTTCCTGGACCATTCCAAATAGGTGTAACTTTTACAGCTCCTACGCCGGCAATTTCTTTAGTTTTGTTTTGATAATCAACAACATTTCCACCAAATCCTTGCTCGCTTGTAGTTTCATAATATCTTGCTCTTAAAGATTCATCTGTTTCTGTATCTTCTCCAGGAATTAATATATCTGTTAATTCTGCTTTTGCTAAATTTTCTATATAATTAACCGGAATAAGTGTTCCAACACAATTATTTCCTATTGTTCCCTGTACTTCACATTCCATTTTATATGTTCCTGTTTCTATTCTCTCTACTGCTTTATATACTAAATCTTCTATTGTAAATCTCTCTCCAATATTAATATCGATTAAATTATTATTTTCATCATAAAATAATCCTTTCTTTATTGCATATGTAGCTTCATTTCTTGTGATTCCAACTTGATTTGCTAATCGATCTAAATATTCATCCACAGCAGTATCAGCAAAAACTAAATCTATATTATTTTTTAATAAAATATACATTTGTGCTAACTCTGCTGCAGCAGGGGCCAATGCATTATAAATTATACTCCCTTCTCTTTTATCGATTTGAATAGGAACTCTATCTAGCATTCTTTGCAAAATAGTATCATAATCAAAGTATTCGTCTAAATTTTCAATTTCATCTATATTGTCTATCTCCATTTTTAAAAACTCACCACCTTTTCTGTTTCAATTTCTCCAACGGTTGTAATTACAGTAAATTTCGCTATTATTGAATTTTTTTCTACTTTGAAATCAAAATTATTTACTTCTGATATTCTATCATCTTGAAGTAGAGCTTCTTGAATTACTCTTTCTAGCTCTGGTATTGCAAATGTAGTATTTTCTCCAATAAGGTGCTTTAATTCAATACCATAATTCCAACTGTATATAAGGTGTTCAAATCTTTCTGTATTTAAGATGCAATATATTGTTTGTTTCATTGCTTCAATGCCATCGCAAAAATTTGAAATTGTATTTTTTTCTATATTTAAACAGTAAGTTTTACTTGTTTGTTCTGTTACTTCTTCTATATTATTTAACAATATATCATCTGTTTTAGGTGTCATATTTTTACCACCTTTCTTTTAAAATTTATCTAACACAACGAAGTTATTTCCACCTTGTTGTTGAATTAAAATAACATTATCGTTTAATTTTAACCCATTATAAATAGTCATTGTTTTTCTACCAGTTATTGAGTGTGAATGTGTTAAATTTATATTTTTTGTTTCTATTCCAATATTATTACTAACTTCGTTTTTTATATTTACTGCAATATTGTCTGGATTTGGATTTACTTCTGCACTAGATGATACAGAAATATCACCATTTAAAGTATGGCTGTGATTAGCATTTAATGATTTACTTCCTGTTTCCCAATCCATACTAACATCTACAGTATAGTCTTTTACATTTTTAGTAAGAACCAAAAACTCTTTTGTTAATTTTAATTTTTGTTCTACTGTTATTTCAAGTGGATTCACACTTGTCACAGTACCAAATAAAACAGAAGTAGGAGCATTTGCATCATTTGCTCCTACAGCCATTTTTTTTATTACTTCTCCTAAGCTTCCCATTTCACTTTACCTCCTACCCAGATATAAAGTTCTGACCTCTTAATGTTAAGTCCATAAAATGCTCTCCGTCTTTAAAAGTGTGTTTTGCTTTTTCAACTAACATAAAATTTTTCAATTTTATATCACCCAAATCTAAATTAACTATTATGAGAGAACCTCCTCTAACTCTAATATCTCCAAGTGCATTTTTTATTTCTAGGCTTCTAGTTTTTTGATTATACAAATCTAACAATGCTCTCGCTTTAACTGCTCCATTCGTTTTCTCATCAATTGTATCAAAGTATTGTAATACTCCCCATTTTTCTATATTGCTTGAATCTCTTGCTATGTATATTTCTCTTTTACCCGTATCTGAATTATCGTATGTTAATTTTACTTGGTTATATGTATCAGAATCTATTGAACTTTCATAATCATAGTTTTCGCCTGTTTCTTCATCTATTACTAATCCTACTTTCATTCTTTCTAGATTTTTTAAGCATATTTTTCCATAATCATCATATAGAACATACATTTCTTTTCTATTTCTTATTGTTTCATCTAAGGCATTCAATATAATATCAAATAGCGATTGATTGCTTTCAGCTTTTTTTGCAATTACATATCCCGTATTTTCTAATACTCCAGTATTCAATTGATATTCATTTGCTATCATTTGTACCAATTCGTCTGCTCTTTTATTAGTATATGTTTTAGTATCTTTATTTTTTAAATATCGTAGTTGGTCATATGCTGTAGTTGTTATTATCTTTTCCTTGTCCCTCTTTTTCTTGAATACAAAACCATAAAATAAATTTGTATTATCAACTTTAAAAGCCACAGGATTTCCTTCTTCAAAATTTATAATATTATCCTTTAATACTTTAAATTCTAATTTACCTGCTGCTCCTTTTCTTTCAGTAGTCCAAGTAACCCCGTCTTGAACTACTGGTTCAAATACTGTGTTTCCATTTTGAATTAATAATTGTTGACTCATATTTTCCTCCTATGCAGGTATCCATAGCACTTGTCCTGGATAAATTAAGTTAGGATTTTTAATTTTGTCTCTATTAGCATTATAAATAGTTGTATATTTACTTCCGTTCCCATAATATTTTTTAGCTATATTCCACAAACAATCACCACTTTTTACTGTATAATTCTGTCCGCTTGGTTTAGATGCTGCTGTATTATTTGTAGTTACTGTTCTAGTAACTACTGGTGGCTTGTATTGTTTAATTGTTACTTGTACAGTTTTTGTAGAATATTCTCTATATTGTTTTAATTTTATTTTTACTTTTGTATCAAATCCTTCATCTGTTGAATCTGTTATTGTATAATCTTCAATTGATACTTTTATATTTGTATCAAATATACTATTACCATTTGGAAATTTTCTAATTACTATAAATTGAAATGCCGATTTGTTCACTTTTAAATTTTCTAAAATTCCTAAATAATATTTAGCATTTTGAAAATTATTTTTATACATTGCGAATGGATATTTAACATTTGGAAGTAAAACTTCAAACTCTATACTTGTTAGACCTGGATTTTTAAGAACATTTATTTCTGAGTAGTTCATCAAATCATATGTTTTATTTTGATTACTAATCTTTAATTCTAATTTTTTAGGAGGAATGGGAAGAAGCACATTTCCTAAATAAAAATAATATGCCATAATTTCGTTCCTCCTTATTCATGTATTCCATCAGACACATATTCTAATTCTTCTTCTAATTTAGCAGTTAGTTTATTTGTTACTTGATCTACAATTCCATCAATATCTTGTTCTCCATTTATACTATTGTTATTAGTTAAATTAATGGTTAATGGTACTGTAGTAAATCTATTTATTGTATCCCTTTCTGCTAAATCAATAAGATATTTCAAATCTTCATCTGTTATATCTGCAGTATTATTTGCTATATCTTTGGTATTACCCGCAATATCGCCAAGAGTTCCTGCATTATCTCCTCCAAAACTTGATGGATCAAAAGAAAAGTTGCTTAATGCATTCTTTATAGCATCTCCTGCACCTTTGGCCCAGTCATTTCTACTATCAACTCTGTCTTGTCTAGTAGTATTTAATTCAATTGCTTTATTTTGAATATTAGTAGCAGATGCACTAAGATCAGAACTCATTTTTCCTTTTATAGTATTGATTTGATCCATTGTTCCATCCATCTGACTAGCCATTTCCTGCAATTTAGAGTTTCTATCAATAATATTATTTGCCATTTTTCCTGCAAAATCATCTGCAAAATGTGCTGCTTCAACTGTATCTATTTCGACACCTGGTATTTTATTTAACACAGTTATGATTGCATTAACTATTGATACTATACCATTATACAAACCTTGAAATATAGATAATACTCCAAGACATACCGCTTCAACTCCTGTTTGAAATCCATACCATGCGGTCATTAATCCTAGCACTACAGTTTGAATTCCAAGCCATAAAAATAAAGCAGCTAGTTGTAATCCATACCAAACGGCTTGAATTCCTAAACCTGCTACCATTATTCCCAATCTTAATGCATCCCAAAGATAAAGAATAGCATATGCTACTTTATCATTTGTAAACCATAAATATGTCAAAATTGCAATTAAAGCAATTATAAGAATTACAATCCATGTTATAGGGCATGCTAATAATGCAGAATTCAATCCCCATTGAGCTGCCGTTGCAGAAAGAGTTGCTCCAGCTTGCATCATACTCGCAGCTGCTTGAATTCCTTGTACTAATGACATGATAGATAATATTCCACTAGTTATTCCAGAAATTATATTAAATGCTACATATGCTGCAACAATTCCCAAAATAATTGGTGCAACTGGCTCTAATATACTAACTAGCCAAGAAATACCTTCTACTAAAGTTAATATTCCCTGTGCTGCTAAACTAGCGCCATCTATAAACATATTGAACATTTCTTGAACTTGTTGATTGTTTGCTAATTCATTTATTTTTACTAATACAGGATCTAATGCCTTGACTGCTACATTTTTCATTCTGGTCCATATTTGTCCCCATGTCATTGGCATTTTACTATATCTTGCATTTATTTGATCTGCAGATGCAAACATAGCATTCTTTATTATATCTGCTGTAATTAAACCTTCTGATGATAATTCTTTTAATTCTCCTTTAGATTTTCCTGTATATTCCGCTATAGCTTCTGCTAATAAAGGCGCATTTTCCATAATTGATCTAAATTCATCACCTTGTAGTTTTCCAGCTGCCATAGCTTGAGTTAATTGATACATTGCCGCAGTTTGTTCCTGTACACTTGCTCCACTTATTGTAAAGTTTTTGTTCATTAATTCTGTAAATGCAACAATTTCATCTGTATTTTTAAAACTGTCTCCTGCTAATATTCCCAATTTAGCCACTACATTTGAAGTTTCAAGAAAATCTGACCTAGTTCTATTAGACATAGCAAAAATTTTATTTTCAAGTTCTGCAACACTACCATTATCATCAACAATTAATTCTAGTCTAGATCTATTACTTGTTGTTGTATCTGATAAATTAACTAAACTCTTTATTGCTGTTACACCACCAAGAGCAAGCACAATATTTTTTACTGTACCTAAAAGTTTATTACTACTTTCATTTGCAGTATTTATACTATTATTAAATTGTTCTTGATTATCATGTCCATTTTTTACACTTTTTGCTACATTATCATAGTTACCTTTTAGACTTTGAACTAAATTTCTTTGTTCTCTAACACTTGCTATAATATCTTGGGCCCTTGCTGTTTGTGTTCCTTCAGCAGCAATTATCTTTCTTGCTTCAGCTTCTACTTGCTTTAATACTTGTAATTCTGCTTGATATGTTAGTTCCGTTTGCAAAGCTGCAGAGTTTAACTTTTCAGCATTATTTATAGACTTTGTTGGTGCAACTGACATTTCATTATTTAGATTTTTAAAACCTCTTGTTGTTCTATTTAGATTTGAATTTATCTTTGCGAATACAGAGGAAGCCATATCTTGAACCACTATCGAACTTCTTATAGTAGCCATATTCTCCTCCTTTTAGAAAAAATAAGATATAATTACTTTTTCTTTATTTTTGCTGCCTCTTTCTTTTCATCATCTACTCGTAATTGTATTGATGCTATGACAAAGGCTTTTTCTTTGAAATCTAAATTTAGAAATTCATGCGGAAATCTATGAAGTTTTTGAAGGCAATAATGTGCAAATACAGCATCACTATCGCCTTCTTGTATTAGTTTTTTGCTTCTTCAACCGCATCATCTAAACTATATCCATTTATTCTTTGAATTTCAGCCATAAGGTCATCATATTCTCCTGGATTTAACAAGTGCTTTTTCAATAATTTTATTGAATCCATTTCTCCATAGAAGTTTTGTAACTCAACATTATGAAGGTCTGGATATACCACACATTTATCAGCTAGCAATTCTAAATATTTTACAGTGTCAAATTCTTGTTTCATTCTTTTTCCTGCTTGAACTTGTTTATAGCATTGTTTCCTTATTGCATCATTTTCATCTGCAGTAATAGTTTTTAATTTCCATTTTTCAGCATTTCCATCTTTATCTTTAAATCTATTAGAAGCTACATACTCAACTTCCTTTACTTCATCTTTCAACATAAAACTTTCTAAACTCATATCTTATCTTTCCTTTCTATTTTTTATTTATTATTATAATTATTGCATACCTGCTAATTGTGTAAATTTAGTTGGATTAGCAAAATCCTCAAATGTAAAGTCTATTTCTTGTTCTAGGAAATCTCCATCTACATCAAAAGCTGCTAAAACTCCTCCATCTACATTACATCCCATAAATACCATTGTGCAAATTCCTGCTGCAGATGTTGGATCTTCATTTGTTACTTGAATATCAAAATAAACATCCTCTCCAGTATTTTTGTATCTTTCCATTAACTCATCAAATATAGATGTGTTTTTATAAATAGTAATCTTTCCTGTACCTTTCCAGCCAGTTGATTTATTACCAGAACCTGTTTTTCCTAATATATTAAGTTCTTTTTTAGTTTTTCCAAATTTAGCCTCAAAATCTTTACCTTGCATTAGTAAATATCTTCTGTTTTCAATAGTTACAAAACATTCAGCTAATTTTGCACTGATGGCATCTTTTGCATTCATTGTAATATTTCCCATCTTTTTTCCTCCTTATAAAAAAATTAAGAGAACATTTCAATTGTTCTCTTTTACTCTACAACTACTGTCATATATAATTTTTCCATAGCATTAATTACTTGTACATTCGTATTAATTGTTACTGATTTTTTGTCATTTCCTATTTCAACACTTATATCAGCATCTTCAAAATTTTCAATAGCTTGAAGTGTTTGATAGTCTTTAAATAATGCAATTATATCACTCCAAAGTGAAGTTCTTCCTGCTTCATTATTTGCTATTTTTCCAAGATATTTAGAATTGAATACACTAGCCACATCTGAAGCAATTTGATCTAATACTCTTATTGTTTGATTAGATTTGAATTCTTCTCCTTTTTCAGTTGTTGTGTCAACTAAACTATTAATATCCACTAATACTCTAATTTCATCTCCAACTTTATGAAGTACAAATTCTCCATTATCAATAGATGTTTCTAATTGAGCTTGTGTATAATCTGCATTAATTGTATATTCTCCATCATATGTTTTGTTAGTATTTGATTTATTTATCTCACATCCTGCAATTACTCCAGTTACCCAATAAACAAGTGCTGATTCATCTTCAACTGTTGTATTTTTAACATTTACAACACCTTCATAATTTGCAGCATTGTTAAATAATACTACTTGGAATTTTATACCTTGCTCATCTCTTAATCTTTTAGCATATTGAACGTATAAATTAGATGTAGATTCATCTTTAACAGTACATCCAATTGCATTTACTTGATATGATTCTAACTTGTCTAAGAAGTTTTGGTGTGCTTCTCCACTAACATCTCCATTTGTTCCACCCTCTAAAGATTTACCTGCAGTAACTTCAAGAGTTTCCATAGAAAATGTTACATAATCGTTATCTACTAATTCACTAACTTCTTTTACTGTTTGTTTATCCACTTCTTTTGTTCCTAAATATGTAGTAACATCATATTTAGTATCATCATCTATATTTTTTGCAACTACTATTCTTATATCATTTCCTCTTGTACCACTACATTTAGCAGTAGCAATATCTGTTGTTGCTTTATTTCCAGAATTTAATCTATAAAAATATGCTTTTTTAACATTTTTGAATAGATCTCTTAATCCTTTTAATTTTTCATTTGAATAATCATATCCAAATATTTTTAAAGAATCTTTTGCAAAATTTTGAGATGTGACTTCGATTATCTCTCCATCTTTTCCCCAATCCATTTCAATTGCCATTGCAGCAATTCCTCTTTCTCCAATTGAAGATGAAGCATTTTGTGCAGATGCAAAATTAATATATGAACCAGGTAATTTTTTATTTTGGCTTATAAAAGTTCCTCCACCTAATGCCATATTAGTTCACCTTTCCTTTCTTATAATTTTTAATTATTTCATTTATTTCTTTTTTACTATAACTTTTATTTTCTAATACAGCATTTAATAAATCTCTATTATTAATAAAAGTTTTAGAGTTAACAATTTGTTCTTTTGTGTATTTTTCTTCAGCTACCTTTTTTACTTCCTTTTTGGTTTCTTTTTTAGATGTTTTCATCTTTTTTTACCTCCCCAGTCAAATCATAATTATCCATTTTTATTGTTGCTACATTTTCTTTTTTTATAAATATTTCATAGTCTATAAAAAAGTGTAGAACACCATCCTCTATTTTTGGATGCATTTTTTTTGCTCTTAATAGTGTTTTATCTGTAAGTTCAATATATTCTAAATCATATAAATTATCTATCATATTATTTAGAATTTCAGTATTTCCATCTTCCGTATAACCTATAATTGCAAAATTTGCTTTATCCTTGTAAAACCTATCTTGTAATCCTATTTCTCTATTTTCCTCACCATTCAAATACTTTATAAAAAAACAAGGCTTATCAACACCTTGCTGTTGTGCATCCGTGTATATAGGATATTTTTTTTCATATATATTATTAATTTTTGTAGCAAGACCAATTACTATTTCGTTTATAACACTATCAACCATTATTAAAACACTCCTCAATATATTTTTTCATTTTTCTTTCAAGTAATGCCGGAATTTGAGATTCTAGTTCTTTTTCAGATATAGTCAACATATATTTTCCTTCAACCCAAGATGCTTTTAATCTCTTTCCAATTGCAGGAACATATCTTCCAGGTTCTTGTCTATGTCCATATTCGACATAAGAAGCATATTTAACAGGATTTTCAACTATTATAATATAATTGTTTCCCATCCTGGCAATTCTTAATGATTTCGCATACGTTGTTGCATCTGGTACTGCTCCCCCCTCTGCTTCAGCTTCAGTATTAGCAGTCCATCCTCTTCTTAAAGTTCCTCCATTTTTTATTGTATATCTTTTTCCATCTTTAACTTCAAAACTTCCCTCACCTACTGGTGTTCTTGGTATAACTTTTGAAAGTAACCTTGCAGCTAATTCTCTTGCTACTTCTTTACAAAACCTATCAATATCTATTTTAGATAGTCTTTCAAATTGCTTTTGTAACTTTTCTAATTCACTAAAATCACACATTCCCCATTTAGCCATATTAAGCCCAGCCTTTCCATAATTCAAGTATAATTTCTTGATGTGTGTCATAAATAGCAGGTTCGCCACTATTTTTATATGCTGTGGTTCTACCTCTTCCTGTAACAACAATTTTGCTACCAGGTTTAATTACTAATTCTGGTGCTATGAATAATTTTATTTTTTGATTTTTTTCAGATTCAGTATCTGTCTGTGTATTTGCAAATATATTTTCAAAAGAAACTCGACATGGTTTATTAGACTCGACAGTAACTTCTTGTTTATTCTTTGTAATATTATTTTCTATTACAGATTGTCTTTCTATAATATCACAAACAGAATCATAATGGCTCTCAATAGCATTTCTTGCCATAGAAATATAATCCATTGTTACCACCTCATCTTTCTATGTCTATACAAATCTTTTTTATACTTTTCAATTAAACCATCCTCTGAATAATTGACAGTACCTGTATTATAAACAATACCATTTATTTCTACTTGTGAGGTTTTATCAACAAAAGTAGTAGTGGTATCACCAATTTGTACACTTTTAACCTTTACATTTGATTTTGAATCTTCTTCGGATTTACTTGCAAATAATTTATCATACCCATTTAGGTACCAATAATCTTTTGTCATTCTTATCCATGTTGTATATAATCCATCTGGGACTTTTGATTGATGAGTAGTATCTAAAATTATAACTAAAGTGTCTAATAAAGAATATTCTACTTGAGATACACCATCTTGATTATCTTCTTTTATATTCAGTTCTTTTAATATTCTTTTTTTTAATGATTCAACATCAATTTTATTTGTCTTACTTTTTATTTTTTCTAAAACTGACATTATATCACCTACTCTCCTTCAGGATTTTCTTCAGTATTGGTCCCGTCATTTGTGTCGGTACCATCTTTTTGTTCTCCTCCTGGATTTTGTTTTTTATCTTCTTCAGTTTCTTTTTCTTCAATCTTTTTGATTATTGTTTCTTTTTTCATATTACTTGTTACTTTTATTCCTAATTTTGCTGCTCTTTCTTTTAATGCTTCCAATTCCTCATCTGGATCATCTGAAGTATTATCAGTTTTGTCTACATTTTCATTAGAGTTTTTATCTGTTTTTACATCTTCTTTTTTATAATTTTCAACATATTCTTCGATGTCTTTCTTCAATTCTTCTAAATCAATAGTTTCATCTTTTACCACTATCTCTATTACTCTTTCGTTATTTTCTCTAATATCTTCTATTACATCTACAAATTCTTTGTTTGCATTGTATTCTTCATCACTAACAATTTCATTTTGGCCTTTAAAACACCATTTTCCATTAAGTTTAACTCCTGCACTTTTTGGACTAACTTTTTTCATTAAATATCACCTCTTTATAAAAATTTAAGAGTAAAGACATATTGCCTTTACTCTAGATTTATTGTTGCTTGGAATAACTCATCAGCACATTTTAATGCTGGTAATGCAGTAGCAACTGCTTTTTCCCATGTACTAACTGGATCTGTTCCCTCTTCGTACATCATAGCTAATATTTTTCCAACTAATTTAATATCTATTGATGGATCTCTTTGAAGTCTAATTTCTTCTGCTGTTGGTCCATAAATAGTTTCTCCCAATGCTTCTGATGGCATCATAACAAATGCATTTTCTGAGAAATATCTATGTTTTGTATATTTTCCATTTGCTTCTAATTTTCTATATTTTGCATCATATGTATAAATTTTAGGTAATTGCAATTGCTCTAAATAATTATTTAGTTCTCCAACAGATGCAATTCTTGTAGAGTCTTTTCCAAAAATAGCATTAACAACATTTTTATTAGCTAATATTTTTGCTAATACTGTTGTAGATGTTAATACTCTTCCTGGAGCAGAATCTAATTGGTTTTTCCAAGTAATCATATCATTAATTGGATTAGAATCAGCAGCACTCCAATCAACATTTGTAACTTTGTTTTCTTCTGGCACACCAAAATCAATAGCTGCATCTAGATTGTTCTCATTTAATGTGATTTTACCAGTTGCTACTAGTTCCATTCTCATTGCTTCTACTCTTGCTTTAATACTTTCTACTAAAGCATCGAAATCAGCATATACATTTCTCATTAAATATGTTCTTTCTGCTTCATTTCTTGGAGACTCTAAAGCAATTATTTCTTTTTCTTTTAATTGCATTTTTCTTTTAATTAAAGCTAATTCTATAGCCATTTTTTCTGCTTCTCTTTGACCAATTTCAGACTCTGTATCAAATCCATGAACAGATGCAATAACTGGTGTTTTGCTTCCATTTGTTAACATATCAAATTCTAATGATTGTCTTTTTACTTCTGGGAATAATTCTTCTCCCAACATTGCAGGATATTTTCTATCCTTTAAATAATTCAATACTTCTTTTTGATTAAATAATTCTAATACACTTTTAGGCATATTAAACACACTCCTTCTTTTTTTCTATTTTTTATAATATTTTTTATCTAAATTTAATTCCTGTCATTGCAGTTTTATCTGCTTCTTCTACAACTGCTGGTAATCTAGATTCTATAACATATCCTTCTACCATTACTGCTGCAGGTTGAGGACCATTTGTTACATCTACATCAGCAAATATTAAACCTATTGCTTTACCATCTTTTTTATAAACTGTTCCTGCTTGAACAATTTTCTTTCCATTTTCATCTGCTTGTATTCCTGTATCATCTACTTGATAAGTAAAATTTTGAAATTTAGCAGATGCTAAAAAATTAACTTCATTTACACTTTCTTTTTTTACATACATAATTTTTTACCTCCTAAATTTAATTAAAAAATTGACTTTTTGTATTTGGATTATCACTTTCATTAGCTTGTTTTGCAAAATTAGAACCCATACTAATTTCGCCATCATTATCACCCTTATCTCCTTCTGGATTTACTGGTGAATATCCTGATGCCTTTTTCTCAAAGAAATGAGGCGCTTGTTTTTTATAACCATCTATTAATTCTTTTAATCCTACTATTGATTTTTTGTCATCAGATATTTTGGTTTTACTTTTATCTTTGTTTATTAATGAAATTATTGCTTCTCTTGTTAGATCGTCTTTTAATACTTTCGCATCATCTAGACCTTTATTTAATAAATCATTATAAACATATTCTTCATTTTCTTTTTTAGCATTTTCCTCAATTTCTTTAATCTTTTTGTCGTATTCATCTTTTGAAATACTATTTTTTTGTAAATCTGCAATTGCTTTTTCTTTATCTTCTTTTTCTTTTGTAATAACTTTTTTGTCATTCTCCAATTGTGCTTTTTCAGATTTTAAGGTTGTAATCTGAGTATTTAGTGCAGCAACCTCCGCACCACTTTTGGCCATAACAGATTCTACCTGGTCATCTGTTAAGCCCATTGCTTTTAGTTCTTCCCTTTTCATGTTTTCTCCTTTCAATTCAGGCTTTCGTGTTTTTATACGGAGCAACGCCTCCGACCTGGTGTTGTTGTCGAACAACTTACAAAATCGTGATATATAAAAAGTAAGTATGTAAACATACATACTTACTTTTATAACTTTGTTATGGTTGTTTAAGAATCCATTTAATTTGCCACTATATTGCAAACACCAAAAAAGGCATATAAAATTATATGCCTTCGTAATAAAATCGCCTTATATTCAATCCTCGCTTGAATGTTTTTTGGTTTTTTATGGTATTTTATGGTATTTTACAGTATTTCTATATTTCTAATTTCATTTTCAAATAACGAATAATTTTTATTATCTTTTTCATTTAAAATACTAATTTCTTCTACCTCTGGTTCATTATCTTGTGCTGGTACATACCCTGTAACGATTCCTACATATTCATTATCACTATATGCTTTTATTTTTACTCTTTTATTTAATAGTTCCTCTGAATTTATACCTTTCATTTTAACTTCCACCTTTCCTGTACGGAACAATATGTGTTCCAGTTTTGCTATAATGTATTTTAAAACTATTTGTTTTTATTTCCTCATTTTTGTTTTTTACAACCCCAATTTGTTCATTTACTGTTATTATTTCTTTTTTATTCCATTTTCCACTGTCACTAAATTCTAATGTTCCTTTTCCTGCATACTGATTAATAAGTTCTTGTGCTTTTTCTTTAGATATCGTCAAATAACTTCTTCCACTTGTATAATTGTTACTTCCTAATATGTGTTTGTCTTGTTTTCCTTGATTTATCAATTTATTAACATTGTTGATGTATGTTTTTGCTCTATCTTCTGTTGTAATTCCCAATGCATCAGAATATTGTGCTTTTAGGTTTTTCCATTTATCAATATTATTATACTTCATTTCTTGAAATTTATCAAATGTTGTGGGTACTTCATCCCCTAATATATCTTTATATCTGTTGTATTGTTCATAATCAGAAGATTTATTTTTGTTCATTTTTATTTCTGTTTCAAATGCTTTTTTAGTTGCTGGATCAGAATTTACATATTCCTCTAACCATTCGTTATATGTAATATTTCTTGGTATATAATATGTCTTTCCATCAGTATTTCTTGCCGCTCTTTCTCCAAATTCAAATTCATCCTCAAAATATGGAGCCGTTGTTGTTCTACACCATATATGATAAGGTGGCGCTGTAACTCCAACTTTATATTCTTTCATTTCAAAAACTTTTCCATCTATTTCTCTACACCATTCTGATGTTTTTGAATCTAATGTTGCTATATTTATATATTTTTCTACCCCTAATTCATTAAAGCATTCTTTTCTTGATGCACTAGAGAAAAAAGCTGACTCTGTCATTACTAGCCTTCCTACTTTTCCTTTGGCCACATTAAAATCTTTTGAAATTTTATCTATTACTTCATCTGCATCTCCTCTTAAAGATTTTTCTAAGTCCTTCTGTAAGGTATCCAATAATGCTTTTTTATTTTTCCATATTCTATCCGAGAATGTTTGCTCATCACTTGTCCATGGCCTAGATATAATTTTTTGAATTGCATCAATATTTAATGCTGCGAATTTAAAAGCAACATTTGAACCTTTTTGCAATTCATAAGCAGTTTTATAATAAGTATCTTTGTATGATTCAATAATAAAATCATTAGTAGTTTGTTGTTCATTGTAATATAATTTTTCAATTTGCTGTTGTATTTGAACTTCCAATGCTTCTAATCTTGAAATATGAACTCTTGCACTTGCATTCTCTAATTCTTTTTTCCATACTAAATCTATACCATTCTCTTGGCCATACTTTATATACTCATCAATGTCCCATTTTAATTCTTTTAGTTCTTGAGTATTTAACCATTTTTTTGCTTCTTTCATGCTTATTTGATTATTTACTGCAAATCTTACTAGCCAATTATTTATTTCTTTTTTTACTGAACTTAAAGTTCTTTCATATGCTTCTTGAAGTTCTGTAATATACTTTGATTCATTTAAGAGTTGTGCTTTTTCAAGTTCTTCAAATCTTTTTATCCAATATTCTGCATTACTGCTCATTACTCATCACCAACTTTTGCACCATCTTTATTGGTATTTGTAGGATTATTATTAAGTTCTTTTATCATTTTATCGTATTCACTTTCCTGCTTTTTCATTTCTTCTTCTTGTTGTGTTTCAATTTTTTCTTTTTCATCCTCTACATCATTAACATATGGATGTCTTGAAAGTATAGTGTCTAAACTTAACATATCCATACTACTTACTAAAGTTTCTATTAATTCTTTTTCATTTACAGTCATTGTTTTATTAAATACAAATTCAACTTCTTTTTCAGTATAATCTTTTCCTTGCGACATTTCTATCCAGTTATTATAGAAGAACATGAAATACTCTAAACTACTTTTAAACTCAGTTTCTATATTACTGCAGTCTAAATCCAAATCAGCATATAGTTGTTTAAGTGCTACTCCAGACTCTTGTGTTCCAAACTTCTCACTTTGTGTATCTACTCCAGAACCACCTTCATAGATATCCTTTCTTAATTGTTCTATAAAACTTTTAAATGCTTCTATGTTTAATTCTGTATTTTTTCTATCATATTCTCCATCGGAATCTAAAAATACTGTATTATATGTAGCAAGATTTCTTTGAAATGTTCCTGACTCTTCTTGATAATTTTTTACTACATTAACTCCATCTGGTGCATCATATATTGCATCTGCAGTTTTAGAACATAATTCATCGTAGCAATCTACTAATGATTTTAGTAGATGTATAAGTGGCATTTCATCACCATTGTATTTAAAATATACAAAGGGTATCTTCTTCCAATTTTGAAGAGTATCTCCAAATTTAAAATGTGCTAAAATACTTATTCCTTCTGTATCTTTTCCTATAACTAAGTCTTTTCTTTTTTCTACTTCTTCAACATCTTCAATTAAATTAGAACCGTCATAAATATAATATCTTACACCATCTAAATCCCAATATTCTACTTTAGTCCTTTTTTCCTTTTCATATTCACTTGTATATACTTCAACTTCATAAGTCATTATTACTGCATCTAATACTTCATGTTCTTCATCTTGCCATAAAGGTATAATTCTTGTTGCATATCTTAATCTTACCTTTAAATCCCCATCTTCATCAATATATAACTGCCACCAGCCTATACTTCTTTTTACTGCCTCTATTAAAGTATATTTTAATCTTTTATGCATTTTATTATTAAATATTTCTTTCAAAATATCTTTATAGTCTGGATCTTCTTTTTCATCTTTTCCTATTACTTGTTTTATTGTAGGTTTCTTTCTTAATAAGTATCCTGCTTTTTGATTTATCATTTTATAAATTATAGGATGTTTCAACTGATAATTCTTCAAATGAGGAGCAACCTCTTTTTGTCCTTTTTCATTTATAAATATTCTTTGTTTATCTTTTATATCTCCATCATTCTTAAAATATCTACTACCTTCTATCATTTCTTTGAAGGTATCAGATTCCTTAAATTCATTTATTTGAGTATCAATAAATTTAGATAATACCAATCCTTTTTTTGCACCTTCAGATATTATCATTTTAATTCTGTCCATTTCTGTTATCATTTTAATTCTCTCCTTTATTTTACAAAGTATGCTCCCCTCTTCTTATTAGGGAATAATGTTTGCAATAAATATCTTAATGCATCTAATGCGTGGTCATTTTGCTTAATAGGTTTGTCCTCACCTCTTTCTTGTGCTTTCGCATCCCAAATATAAGAAGCGAATTCTCTTAATAAGTTAGGACATTTTTCTGCAACTATATGTATTCTTTCTTCATCTAACCAGTTTAATACTAAGTTAATTCCATCAATTACAGCATTATCAGCTTCTTTTACTGAAATTTTATTTTGTTTGAATAAATTAATTAATGAAGTGGCTGACGGATCTATAATTACTTTTCTAACTTCTATGTCTTTTATTAATTTTTTATAATCTTTAAGAAACATATCATCAGTTTTAGTTATCTTTTCCTCTTGGCCATTTTTATTCTTCTTTGTTCCTTTATTGTAATATTCATCTAGTATCCATACATGCGGTTTTCCTTCTATGTATTTTATTCCGGCATAATAAAAACACCTGAGGATTGGTTATACCATAATCAGATGTTACATAAAAATAATCAAATTTATTTGGAATATCTACTTTTTTTACACAATGTTTCAATCTGTCAAAATTAGGATATATAATACCTTCAGCAAGTACCCATAGTCCTAATATAAATCTTTGGTAGAAAACTCCTATAAACATTTTTTTATATCTATCTTTTACTTCTTCAGATAAACTTAAATTATCATCCATAGTAAAATGTAAATATATAATTCCTTTTTCTTTTGCTTTATCTATCCAGTCTACTTTGAACCAGTGGTTTGGTCCTTCTGGATTGCAGTTAAACCAGTACTTACTTCCTTTTACAGAACATCTTGCTAATGCTTGATTTACAAATGATTCAGGCATCAATGCAACTTCATCAAGGAATACACCTGCTGCAGTAATTCCGTTGTACTAAATCTTGGCTTCGTTCATCCTTACCTCCAAAGATATAGAAATAATTTATTTTTTCTCCGCTTTGATACTTCTACTAAATTATCAGATCTTCTATCTTTTATGTGATAACCTTGAACTCTTAACATTAATTTAAGCCAAAATAAAACATTTCTCCTAAATGCTCCTACTGTTTTACCTGCCATAATAAAGTTTTCGCCTTTGAACTTTGTCATTGCCCATAATACAAAGGAAAGTGACATAGATAATGTTTTTCCTGCTCTAATACTTCCATCTGCAATTATTCCATTTTTATCTTTTACTGGGCTTTTATCATTCCACCAAGTTAATATTTTCTTTTGTTTTTTGCTGAATTTTTTAAACTTGAATATAGTTCCATTCTTTATTTTTTTTCGCATAGTTATTGCATTTTGCATAACCTGCTTTTTTAGATTAGAAATTCTTTCATCGATTGTTAGTTCACTCTTGTTTTGCTTCTTCTTCGTCATAATCATCCCATGCACTTTCTACACTATCATCTAGTGCTTTTATAAAACTATCATCCTTCATATTTTCTGGATCATTAGTTCCCTCTTTTGCAATTTCTCTTTCTAATCTAATTAATTCTAATTCAAGTTTTCTGTCATCACTTTCTATTTTATGATAACTATCTATATATCTTCTTTTTGCCTCTTGTACTCTAGTAAGCGCTTCTTCAAGTCTTTGTATAATATTTGTTGTACTTTCTGCTTCAGTAGTTGTAAGTGTTCCATTATTTCTATAAGATACATTATTTGATGAGCTTTTGGACATTCTCACAATACTCATTTCTTTACCATTCTGCAAGTCTTGTATCTTTTTTAGTATTCTTCTCTCCCTAATTGATAAGATTTTAATTTCAGACATAATTTGATATTTTTTATCGTATAGTTCTTGCTGCATCATAATTGCCTTTTCTTCTTCAGTTAGTAAATCATCATATATTGTTTCATACTCTCCGTGTTTTTAAAGCACGTGTATTTCTTTTTTCTGCTCCTGGACCACCTTTATTCCCTTTTGCATTTTGATTTCCTTTTTTTGCCTTGCTTAAATTACTTTCCCTTTTCCATTTATTTTTTCTAACTAAATAAATTACTTCATTATAAGTGACATCATGTTTTTTTGCAATTTGGTTATATGTCTTTCCATTTATATAATCTTTTTTTATTTTAGAAATTTTATTACTATCATTTATCACATCATATCACCCACCTACCTTTTTATAGATTTATACCATTTCCTATTTGTAATAATTCATTTCTTTTTAATCTCGTACTTGTAAAAGATGGTTCCCAAGTTGCAAATTGCTCTTCTTGAGGAGTTTTTATAATATTTCCATTTTCAATCAAATCTACTGCTTCGCATATCATTTCTACTCCTATTGGAAACATTTTTTTCCATAACTCATGATAGTTCCATTTTTTATCAATAAATAGTGTCCTTTGAAGAAATATATCGCCTCCATCTACACTATCATCTAGCCAAAATACCGTTGCTCCTGTGACACAATCATTCATTGCAACTGTCCATCTTACTGCATCTTGTCCTCTATGTCTTGGTAATAGTGATGGGTGAAATCCGATAGCCCCATATTTTGTTTTTTCCCTTATTTTTGTTGAAATATACCAATGAGAATGCGCAGCTATTACTAAGTCTGTATTTTGAGGAATATCCCTTGAAACTAATTTATCACAATCACTAATTACTGGTATTCCCAATTTGATAGCATATCCTTGCATTTTGTCATAATATTTTTCCTGTGGTGGTGGTGCAACCCCAACAATATTATGCCCTTTTTCATATAATGCTTTTAGTACTTCTTTACCAAAACTTTTTTGACCACATATAAATATATTCATATCCTGTTACCTCCTACATACTTAAAACCTTGTACTGCTCTAAAGTGTCCTCCATATCCAGAACCACAACCTGTATTTGCTGCATGATGTTTTTCCCTAGATCTTATTATGGATTTTGAACTTTTTGTTTTATTTCCCCCGTACAAATTAGCACTTGTCTGTATCCATTTTTTACTTTTCCTTAATGCCATACATAATTGAGGATGTGATGTATGAAAATAAGTAGGGTATTTTTTATTGCACCTTCCATTTCCATCTAAATGATATTGAGCAATCCACTCTAAAAACCTTACACCAACACCTGCTCCTTGCCATTCAGGCATAGTTACAAGTCTTGTTGCCCTATATCCTTTTGAAGTAAAAAATGGAGCAACTGCAACATGACATGCTAGTTCTCCATTTACTACACCTATGAAATATTCTGCACAAGGTGGCATAGGTAAATCTAAATAATAATGTGGCTTAAAATATTTCCAGTAACTTTGGTTGACCTTGAAAACTTTGAGGTCAATTTTTGGTCTTTGCCTGGCCAACCCACGCTCAAATATTTTTGTTTTTGTATCAAACACCCAGTCTGGTTTTACCCAATCTAAAATATCATAGTGTGGGGTTAACAACACCACCTTTCCATTAGGATTTGTTCTTCTCCATGCCTTTTGAAATGCTTGTGATCCTATTCTTGCTATCTGTCTATCTATTACAGAAGTAAACTCATCAATAACAACTTTTTCAGGCTTTTCACAAATTAGTCTTGCAAGTCCTGCTCTGAATTGTTCTCCATTTGATAATACTCTAAAAGGTCTCAACCATGCTGGTACATCTCCAAGCCCTACATTTGCTAAAGCACCTGTAACTTCGTTAAAGTCTCCATCTGGTGCTATTTCGTCAATTATTGGTTTGTCATTGCTCCAACCCTTTGTATAATCGTATATTAGATTTTCTCCAAATATAACTTTACCAATACTTGATTTTCCGCTTCCAGATGGCCCAACAACAACTCCTATTTGCCAATCTCCAGATATATCAATTTCTGCCTCTAAATCAAAATTACATCCGCTTTCCGCATTAAATAAGGACTTTACCCTTGCTGCCCTATAACTATTAAAATCTTGAACTCGATTATGTATTTCAATTTTTGTTGTATTTCCCATTATGTAGTCACCACCTTACATTCATAGCCTTGATTAAGTAAATTGTTATATACTTTTTCTTGTTCTGTTTCATCCTTACATATAACAATTACACCATATTGTTCTTTATAATTAAAACTAGGCTCTTGTATTTTTTCTTCTTCTTCTAATTCTTCTTCTATTTCTTTTATATCAAATTCAAATTCTTTCATATCTATGCTAGATATTTTTGAAAGTTCCTCTTCTAATAGGTCTAGGTCAAAACCTGTATTCATTGTTAATTTATTATGCACAAGCATATATGCAACCTTTTGTTCTTCTGTTAAATGTGTTAATTTTATAACCTCTATTTCCTTTACTCCCATATCTTTTTGTGCTAAATATCTTCCTTCTCCCTCAATTATAAAGCCTTTTTCATCTATGGCAATAGGATCGTTATTTCCAAATTCCTGGATAGATTTCTTTATTTCTTCTATTTGTTCTGCTGTATGAATTTTAGCATTGTTTGGATATACCTTTATGCTATCAATATTAACTTTTTCAATTTTCATATTTAACCTCCTAAATTTAAATTACAACAATCTTTTTTATTATGATTGATATTGTTTTTCCAATATTCAAAATGCTCATCTACATCTTCGCATACACTAATTTGTTTAAAACCAGTGATTTTTTTTATATATTCCTTTTTTGTCTCTAAAGGTAGATGCTCATAACCTGCATGCTTTACTGTATAATTCGAGTAATCAATATCAAACCATTGTTTAATCCAATGATTTACTCTTAAAAATTCAATAAGAATTTTGTCGCATTTTACAGAATTTAAAATATCAAAATCAATATATTCATAAATAAAAGGACTTAATCTAAGTTGAACATCAAATCCAGATTCATATAACTTTTCTATTGATTTTATTCTGCTACTTGGAACTGAAGCCTTTTCATATTGTATTGATTTGTTATCATTCGTAGTTGTAATGGTAATTTGAAAATGTGCTAAATTCTTATCATAAATTTTTAAATATTCTTCATTTGAAACAATACTTGATTTTGTAACTATTAAGTATCCAATTTTTCTTTTATTTAAATACTTTATGATTTTATAAGTTACTCTGTTATACAGTTCTAGTGGCTGGAAACAATCCGTCATTCCCCCAAGTCTTACAATAGTTCCTTTTGGTAGTTTATTTATTTTTCGCTTTAATTTTTCAATGTTAGCAACACTTGGACTTTGTGGATTCCATAAGCCTCTAAAGTTTAATAGGGATTTGGCATAACAATATTTACAATCATGGCTGCAACCGGCATCCGATAGGTATCTAATCTTATTGGATAATTACATTTACTTCCTTCATTGCCTCCAACTTCCTTATAAAAACTTTTAAACTGTTTCATTCCTCTCCTTTCTCAAAATAAAAAAGACCTTGCACGGTCTTTTAGGGGATTAAATATTTTGTAATTTATATATTTTTTCACTCTATAATTATAAATCCTTGATAATGACATGTCAAGGACAAGTTTTGGACAAAAATGTAATTTAGCAAATTACATTTTTCTTATACCATCAATTCCAAACATAAGCACTGCAATTTCTTCAATTGCGGAGTTTGCATCTCTCCTAATTTGCCTTTCACTTATATGGTATTTTTCGGACATCACACTTATTTTAGGTTTATATTTTCCCTCTACATATAAATCATTTAATATATGAGCTTTTCGCCATTTTTCATCATTTTTACTTTGATCTGCTTCAAACAAATAAAAATTTATAATTCTTTCTATATGTGTTAAAATGATTTCTGTTCTTTTTTTAGATGTAAGTATAGATTGAACTACAGTTACTTCATCATAAGATTGACAGAATAGTTTGTCTAATACTTCCTCAACAGTTGCTGTTTCTAATTCCTTTTCAGTAAAAGTTGCCTGTTTACAAGCTTTTACAAAGTTTCTATAATTTTTCAATAATAATCTTGTATTTTTTATCCTGGTATCATATGTTATTTTTTCTCTTAATCTTTCCTCACTTTTAGCTTGTTCAATCCCCTTTTTTATTCCTCTTGCTACACCTTCTGTAACAATCTGTTCTATTAAATTCAAAAAATTACTTTCTTTTTCAGAAATCTCAAATTTACTCATACAAAAACCTCTCTTTCTAGGCAAATTGTATGCTATATGCTTTGGTAAATAATAATTCTATAATTCTTAATATGTAATACAATATCCTATTTTATCTTTGATACATTTTTATTTCTCTTATCAATGTGTCTATGGCCTCAATGTAACCATAACTGTCTGTTGCATCTTTTCTTACTTGAATATATTGCTTATTTTTCATTTTTTGTTTTAATTCATGAGCTTTTTTTATCGCTATTTTTATTTCCATAACTAGATTTATCCTCCTCCGTTTTTGGAATATTAATATATAGTTGTTTTTCAATAAAATTTTCCCAATAAGGCGTATCTGTAAAAGTCACTTCATAGAATAAACGATTGTTATTTCCCAAGACTGACTGATATCCATTAAGTATTCTCCATTTATTTAATTTTCCATCCCATAATGGTTTTCCAATTAGCATTATTATTTGAAACCACCCTAGTATAATTAGACATTCACTATTTTCTTGCTTTTTGTTTTTTTCTTCTTTTTTTTCTTTCATGTCTGCCCTCCTTTTTATTTCTATTTTCTATTTCCATATCAATTAATTTATTTATTCTTTCTTTTTCCTTTTCTATAACACCATCTAATATAATTATCATTGTTTCTGATGGTATATCTAATATATCTCTTTCTTTTCCAAAGTGAAAATCTTCTGCATATCCATACCAATGCTTTGTTTCTATTCTAAACCTTACATCTTTTCCAATAGAGTGTCTTATTTTATCTTTTAATTTAATTATCTCATTTATATTTTGTTGTTTTGCTGCTATTGTATTACTTATCTTTTCGTTCATTTTCTTTTGCCTCCCTTTTTGATAAAATCAATTTCAATATATCTAATAATTCAAGCCATTCTTTTTCATCGCAATCCCAACCATAATTATTGCATTGTTCAATATCTCTAATCATTACTTTTAAATCCTTTGTTGTAAGTAAATGTGTATTTCCACCTATAACTTCACAGGTCCATTGAACTATATATGTCTGTCTTCCTAGTGCATATCTTTCTGCACTTAATAGCATCATACTAATATCTTCTATTTTTCCATTGAAATTCATTTCCATAATGTTTTTATTTTCTTCTTTCTCAGGACCATCTAGTAATTTTATGAATTCTCCTGCTAGTACTTCCTTAAAAGATGATCCTGATGTTTTAGATTCTTTCTTTGCTTTTTCAATGATTTCCTTTGCTTTTTCTGGTTTTGTTATGGCATATATTTTAGCAATATACACATTAACTTCAGTCATTTCATTTTCTTCTCGCATAATTTTTTCCTTTCAATTTTTATATTTTCTTTCATTACATCAAGTTCTTCTATTTTTGGATTAACATATAAGCATATATCATAAGAATCGTTTTCCTTGTTACATTGTAAATTAAAACAAATATTTCTTTTGTCTTTATATTTTTCATAGAACTTCCTGATTTTTTTATGAATTTTTTTACAATCTCTTTCTATGCCCATTTTACATCACCTCAAAACTATTTTCTTCAAATTGCTCGTGTGTTAATATTCTTAATAATTTAACTTCTTTATTTTTTATACTTTCCTTTATATCAGAATAACTAAATGTAGTCGACTCTTCCTTAATACCCATATAAAAAATATCGCCATCTTCTTCAATTTCTAACACATCTCCTGGTTCTATTAAATCAAGTATATCTATACTATGTTTTTTTATTTCTTCTAAATATGCACTGGCCATTGTAGTATCACATACAAAATATGTTGATTCAATTTTCTCATCTGGTAATAGTATTTTTTTTACAATTCCTATATCTCCATCCTCATTTCTAATATAATCATTTATTTCAATGCAATCCTCATTTGGACATCCATATGTACCATTTATTTTTTCAACTATATTACATAGATCATTTTCATTTGTTTTATTTATACATCTATTGCAATTATTTTTCATAAATTCTTTATCATTCATCTGCGGTACCTCCCTCATATTTAAATTTATAGTAATCACAACTACAGTTCATTTTGTATCTAAAACTAATATATTTATCGCACCATATTATATTTTTTAATACTTTTCCATTTTCTTTTTTATTTCCTATATTATACTTACAACTATCACAAGTATAGTCAAATTTAATCTCTTTTCCTGTAAAAAAATCAATTATCATTGTTTTTTACCTTCACTATTTCTAATATATAATATTCTTTTCCTGTTTCTGCTCCCCATTCTTCTTTGCCTTGTCCTACTCTTATATTTACTTTACATTTCAAACTTGGTCTATCTTTTCCATAACCGTTTCTAAAAATAATTATATGTGGATTATATTTACTTAATATTCCCTTATTGTTAAATCTAGTTATCCAATATCTTTTTATTTTCCTATATTCTTCTTTCTTTTCTCCACAAGCAATCATGTCAAACCATTTCTTTTTTATAGGTAATACTAACATTTTTCTGCCTCCCTAATCTATCAATGTATTATCTTTATTTATCCATTCTTCTCTATGTAACATCATTTCTTTTGTTTCCTTAAGCGAATGAATTAAAACATCTATACTTTCCGTTTTATTAAATTGTAATATTATTGGAATTTCTGTCAATTTGTTTGGTGGTATATCTCCATTATTTAATCCAATTTTTCTAGGTTTTTGATTTCTTAATGCTATTATTCCTATTTCTTCTTCTTTTAATATTCCTGGTATTATATTTATATCTCCAGTTCCAAACTCTATAATGGTCTTATTAGTTTCTGGTATTTGCTTTATCATTTTAATTTCCTACCTTTCTACATATTTGTTTTTCTTTATCCCAAGCAGCACATTTTTCTTTGTAGCAATTTTCAAACTGTTGTGTTTCAACTAATAAGTGGTATTCTCCTCTTACTATGTTGTCTTCATCAAATATTGGTTTTCTTATATTATGTTGCATAATATTGTATCTTTCTGGACATTTCATAGAATTATTGCTCCTCTTCAATTCCTTTTATAATTGTTTCAATTACTAGTTGAACACCTAATGGTGTATATGGTATTTTCTCATTGCGAAATTGCTTTGCAATTACTTCTGCATCATTTCTCTGCATTCCACAACCCATTAATAGTTTTTTAAATCTTTTTCTAGTAATTCGTTCTAATCCTAGCATTTTTTGCAAACTTCTAGATGACTTTCTTGAAATACTTACTGTCATTGAAGTACCTTTATAATGTAATTCTTGGCCAGCATATTTAATTGCATCCGCTTTATCATCCAATGAATCTGAATTAAATTTATAACATTGTAATTTTTTTATAATCTCATCAGTATTTTCTTTTATAAATACTTTTCCTGGTAATATTCCTTGCATATTTTCTGTTGGCATATTATTCCTCCCTCCTTACTCAATCTCAAATAATATCTCTGCAAAAACAATTTCATTTGTCCTTTTATCATAATACTCTCTAACTACCATTAATAATGGAATTTGATTTTTGCTTTTAAAAGATATTGATATTCTCGTTTTTTCAAATTTCGATTTTTTATTCTTCTTTCTGTATATATGTACTTTCATTCTTCATCATCCTTTGCTACCTGTAATAAACACATAATTCCAACACCAAGAATTGCTCCTATAAATAGTCCTGCTATAAACATAATCATTTGTAACACCTACTTTCCATATATGTTATACATATATATTGTTTCTTTTAATGAATCTAACTCTACATATTGTTCATTAATTTTATTTTCTTTTTCTTCTACCAACTTATTTAAGTCATCAATTTTTACTTGTGCTTCCATGTTCATAGTAAAACATCCTACTATAAAACCTATCAAAAATGGTATTATAATTACTATCGCTGCTTTTATTTTTTCGTTTCGGTTGTATATTTCTTTATCATAAAATTTCATTTGTACTTCACTACCTTTCTATAAATTTTTTTCCATTACACCACATATATTCCTCAGTCGGACAAAATTCGTCATATACATATGCAAACTCTTCATGTTCATCGCAATACATATCACCATTTTCTGCATACATACAATTTGCACATTGTTCACAAGTTACATTTCTTTTATTTTTAAATCTCTTTCTTTGTACTGGCTTTCTCATAAACTCTCCTTTCTTTTGGTTTTTCATATTCTCTTTGTAATTCTTCATAAGTAAAACATTTTTTTACCTTTGTTTTTGGATCCTCGAATAAAATAAAGTTAGGATATTTTTTTACTTCTTTCATTATTCTTCCGTTATGCTTTGGTATTATCATCTTTTTTCTCCTTTTCTTCTTTATATCTTGATATTTCTTTTATGATATAAGCCTGTAAATTGATATTATTTTTATTTCTAGACAAATTCATTTCATAAATCGTATCTTCTAAATATTTTATTTTCTTTTTTAACTGTTTTATTTCGTATTGGCTATCATAATACATTTGTTCATAGTCTTTTTTATTTTCCATATTATAAGTCCTTTTTCCTTTTATTTACTTTATCTAGAATCTTTGCTACTGCTACTCCTGATTTTGTTAAATCCTTATCTTTTTTAAATAGTCTTTTTTGATTCATTATAAATGCTTCAGCATAAGATACTAATATCAAATTATCTAAACATATATTTTGTCTATTTCCATCTGCAAATATTAACTTATGCTTTTCTGGTATAGGTCCATTATTCTTTTCCCATAATATCCTATGCTTAAGCTTCCACCTGTTGGGCTCCGCAACCTTTATATATGTATATCCATCCTTGTCTATTCTTTCACTTCCTACAGGTTTATGATTTTGCGGTATATTGCCTTTTTTAAACATTGTGGCCTTACACCTTTTATATTGTTCAGGGCTCATAGAGCCCTTTTTTCCTTTATTAACAGGTATATTTCCTTTTTTGAATCTACAATCTATACCTGACTTAATATTATGATTGTGTTTACATGACTGTATTTGACTTACTTTTAAGTTAAGATTAAACTTATTATTAAATAACTCTGTAATTACTTTACTATTTTTGCCTTTTGCTATTTTTCTAATAAATTCTATTTGCTCATCTGTAAATTTGTGCATTATTTTCTCTCTCCTATTTGTAACATCGGTGGTATATTTTCTGCTTTTCCATATTCCTCATAATGTTTAGCTGCTTTTAGTGCTAATTCTCCATTATTTATAATTGTTTGTGCTATATTGGCCATACTTTTTGCTCTTTCCTTTTCCTCTTGCAATGCCTCTCCTTTTAGGCCCTCGTCATTTAATCGTTCCAATTCCTCAAATAAATGATTATTTAAATCTACTAATTTATTTTTAGTTCCCATATTTCTTCCCTCCTATTGTCTTATATATGGTCTATCTACATATAAACTTACAGGTGGTTGTATATTTCCCATTACTGATAAATAAATTTTTCCTGTTTTCATAAACTCTTCTTTCTCTTTATCAGTCATTTCCCAACAAGATACAATATGTTTATCTGTTTTCAATGCTGGCAAATCACCACAACCAGGTGCAGTAAATATACAGTTCATATCTTCAAACTTTACTGGATTCATAGTTTTCTCCTTTCTACTTAATATTTTCCTGTATCATTACCAAAGTTTTCTTCTGTTTTCTTTATCCATTCTTTCATTGCTTTTACAATATCTTGTCTATTAGCATTAGAAACATACATCATTTCGTTATCTTTTCCCTCTCCAAAATTAAATGCTAATACTACGAACCCATAACCATTTGGTAGTTCCTCGTCTACTTTTTTTGCAATCTTTTGCATCTTGCTTTTTACAAATTCATTCATTGGATTCATTTTCCTATTCCTCCTTTATTTTTAGATTATACTTATCTTCAAAAACTTTCTTTTTTGCTATATACTCTTTTGTTTTAAATCCTTTTGTGTCAATTATCTCTGATGTTCCATCATTGTAAAACACTATAAAATCAGCTTTATATTTTAGTCCTGGTGCTAATATAAACACAGGCTGCAAACAAAAACCTCTGATGTCTCCGCATTGCAGCCTTAACTTTAAATCACAGTAATAGTCCGCTTCTTTCTTGCTATCAAATGTTTGTCCATCTACAGATGTTTTTACTGCACCATATTTACTTCGTTTTCCTTTGTTTTTCTGATATTCCCTGTATTGATCTATACTCCAATGTTCTTGATTGTTCATTTTTTATTTCCTTTTCTAATATTTTTTCAATATATTTCAGCCATTCCTCAGTTTCTTCCTTAATCCATACCTCACTTGGAGTGCTTGGAATAAATAATTTCATATTTTCGATTCTATCTTTTGTAATTAGTATTGCTTTTTGTATATTCATACTTATACTAAATTACTCCTTTTTTTCTTTGCACATTTTAAGTCTTTTATTACTCTTGGAGTGTATTGCCTATTTTCTTAATTACTTTTCAGTGTTTCAATATTTTTTATTGTTGTATCTGTTTCTGCACAGATACCTTTTGTTATAAATTTACTTGCATAAGGTTTTATTGTATTTATTAAATCTAATTTATCCTTTATACATCTTCTTTCTTTTAGCACCGTTTCTAATTTCTTATATGTACTCATTATTTCTATTGCATTTAATTTACTCAATTCTATTTCATGTAAAAGGTCATCTCTTTCTCCTTCTTTGTTATATAACTCTGTATTTAATTTCTTTTCTGTTTCATCTATGTTATAAAAAAATTCCTTTATATTTTTTAATAAATCTATCGTTTGCTGCATGTTCTCTATTACCATATTTTTACCGCCTTTCCTTTGTATCTTTTTTATAGGTTGTGTTTGTTTCTACAATTCACTCTATTACATCAAATTTATGATTTTTATACCAGTTAATGTGATTTTCATTTTGAAGTTTTATGTCATCTTCATATCTATGAGAATTTTTTTGCCATTCATTAAAACATTGAGGACAATATGCCATTCCTAATATATAAATTAAATATACTGTATTGTGCATTTTCTTACCGCAATAATCACATATTGCTGCACCGGCCCCAATTGTAGCAGTCCTTTTCTGTACATTTTAAGTATGAATAACCTTCTTTAGTGTAATTAATTCTTTTCTTTTTCATATTTCCCCCCTACATATTAATATGCATTCCTGTTCTATCTTTGTACAGGCCACATGTTTCAAATAATCCCATTTGTTTTCCAGTTAATAAACAATGTGGAAATTCACAATTTAAAGTCGGAACACACCATTCGCAATTTTCACAAATTTTTAATTTTCTTGAAATTAATTCATCTTCCCTAATAAAGGCCATATTAGTAGTCCCCCATTTCATAAATAGTATCGGTATCATATTGTCCACTTAATTCTGTTTGATCTAATGCAGATAAAATACATTTTTTAAAATATGCCTTAGGTATTTGTATTCTATTTTTAGTATTAGCAATTGCAAAATTCTTCAAAGCATAACTTAACTTCTTAGAATTAATTTCTTGTATTCTTTCTCTTGTTTCTGGGTTCATATACATTTCCTTTAAGATTTCAGTCATTTCAATAGCCAATTCTGGAGAAAAAATATACATTTCACAATTATTTATAAGTCTTTCAAATTCCATCTTTTCTGTCTCATCCATCATATTAGTTAAAGTTTTATTTTCTTTTCCGGGTTTATGATTAGATGGATAGATAGATTTAATATCTTTTATTTTAATTTTTATTTTAGATTTAGATTTAGATTTTATTTTGCCATTTTTTGCTATACTTTTGCCATAATTCTTATAGCATTTGCCATTGTATGTTATAGCATTTACTATACGTTTGCTATTTTTTGCTATTTTTTCTTCCTTTTTTGAATTATTTTCCTCTGTTTTTCCCCATCTACCTTGTGCTCCTCTTTGTCCTGCTTTTTTTCTTTTTGCACTCACTTCTTCCATTTTTGTCATGCGTTTTAATAAACTTTCTGACCAAAAATATTTACCATCAGTATTAAACAATCCATTTCCATCTTCTGTTTCTTTATATTCATTAATACAATCTCTTATATATTCTTCAATATTTATACTTGTATTAGATTGTATTTTTATAGATCTATATGTATTTTTTTCAAGAGGTAATTTATAGGATTCTGTGTTTCTTAATATTTCAATAATTATCCAAAACAATCCATATCCGTTCCACACCATAATCACATCTCATTGCTGCAATTTTAATATCTGTAAAAGCATTCGCATCGTGACTAAAATATACTGTATTTTTTCCCATATCACTACCCCTCTCCTCTCTCTTGTAATATAGTATCCATTGTTAATTGTTGGTTTTTATATACATCATTTAAATATTTTTTTTCACATACAGGTCCAAATCCTTTTTGAATACTTTTCCAAGTTTTTAATTCCTTTCCACAAAGTCTACAATTAAAGGATTTATCTTGTATATCGGGGCATTTTTTTAAGGCTTTTATGGCCAAGCTAATTGCTTTTATATCTTTTAAATAAATTTCATCTGATTCATCATTTTGAATAAAACTAAGCCTGTCCCTTTTTAATTCTTCTAATTGAGTTATTGCTTTTATACTATTCATATAAACCTCCATCAAAATGGATATAATTTTAATTCTAGATTTAGTCCTGGTCTTGCTATTGTTGTTTTTATTTTTGTTGCTTCATACACTTTATTTTGCATTATATCTTGATTAGAATTTGTATCAGATAAATGGCATAGTACAATATTTTTCGCATAACTTAAGTCATTAGATTTTAAAAATTTTATTACATTTTCTAAACTAAAATGGCTTTCCAATAATCTTGAATATCTAGTTTTATTTATTACTCCATTTTTTGCATTTTCTTTTGCAATTCTTTTATTGTAATTACATTCTAATAATAAGTAATTTAGTTTATTAAATTTATATTTTATATAATATGTATCTGTAGCATATATAAGTTTTTCGCCAGTCGGTTTATATTGAATTAAAAATCCCAATGGTTCTGCAGCATCATGTTTCGTATCAAATGGAAGTATAATAAAATTTCCAATTTCAAATTGTTGTAGAGCTTTTATAACTTTAAATCTATGCCCTACTAAATTTTGCTTTTTAAATGTTCCTGCAGATGCATATATGTTTATTCCATATAAAGCAAAATTTGAAGCATATTTTAAATGATCCATGTGTTCATGTGTTACCAAAACTCCTTCAATACCATTAAAATTAAAATTCAATTCTTTTTGAACAATTTTAAAATTAACACCTGCATCTAATATCAATTTTTCATTGTTATTAGCTTCTATTAGATAGCAGTTACCACTTGAACTGCTACCTAATACTTTTAATTTCACTAAAATGCTGGTCCTTCTGATTTATTATTTGTTTGAATATCTATTTGCTCTACAGTATTCTCTGCATCATCTGCAGAGGCAGGTAATTTTTCTGTAGAGTCTGTAGTAATATCAATCATTTCCTTATTTGCATTTTCTTCTATTTCTTGAGATATTTTATCTTCCTGGTTTTCAACATAATATGTATCGTTTTGATCTAATACATAAATATAACTTTGATTTACCTTTTTAGGATCTACTGTTACTTTTTTACATGTTGCTCTTACCATAGTCTTATAAAGCATTTCATCTGTCCATCCTTCAACTTTTTCGTTTTCTTTCGTTGTATAATTATACTTTGTTCCACCCCAAAATTCTGCAGAAGCTGTAGATGGTTTTCTTTTTAATAATTCGTCTACGGTCATTACAACTAATTTATTATGTATTTCGTTTTCATATCTGATATATCCAAATCCACCAATTACATTACCTCTATTAAATGGATTTGTTATTTTAAACTCATAACCTTCAATATTATTTTTATATACTGGTTGGAATGTATCATTTTCTCTTACCAATTCTACTTTTATATCTACAATTTTATATAGAGAAAATTGTGTGGCAATATATTTAAGACCTTCATATCCTGCCATTAAATTCAAGTCATATTTGCCTGTTTTTGAGTTTTTATATGGTACTACATGAAGATGGTTAGCTATTGACATATCAAGCCCTAATTTTGCATTCTGGACAACATCTGTAGCTAATTTATTCATATTAACATTGTTCCAAGTCACTGTTGGATCATCTTTTTTCTTTGTGCTTAATTGTCTACTTGTTTCAGCATTTCTTAATGCATTATCTATTCCAATGAAATAATTTCTTATTAATTGTCTTTGATAATCATTTAAATTAAGTTCTCCTACATTTCCTTCAAATTCTTTCATTACCATACCTGTAAATCTCTCACTTGCTGTTTGTTCTTTTTTTTGCAATTCTGTTTGTTCCTTTTTTACTACATCAGTACTCATAATTATTTATCCTCCTTTATAATAAATTTCATACCAGTTTTTTCCTCATTTTCTACCATTACTGTGCAAAAAGCAGGTATGCATGATAAATCCACACCAATTGCAGCTACAAATGATCTAGCAATTGCTATCGCTTTTATTGATTGGTTTACAGCTCCTGCTCCTATTGCTTGTAATTCTACTTTTTTATTTTCTTGTAATCCTCCTGCTATTGCTCCAGCAACACTATTTGGATTTGATTTACTTGATACTTTTAAAACTATTTTATTTTCCATTTTAATTTTCCTCTCTTTCTTAATCTTCTGATACAGAGATAAATTTTTTATCTCCTCTATATCCAAAACATAAATTTCCACCATCACATATTAGTGCTAACTCATCAACACTTACTTCATTTGGGCACTTATAAATTTTGTATTCACCATGTGCATAGCAAGCTTTTCTTGAATAAACAATGTCATTATTGTTTAATTCATTTTCAGTAGGTGCTTTATGGTCAACATCACTAACTTTTAATATCTTGTATTTTTCTTCTAATTCTTTGAGTATCTCCATATTAATTCTCATTTTTTCTCTTTCGTTTTCTGTAAAAGCATAAGATGAATATATTTTCTTTTCCATTATTCTTCTTTCCTTTCTTCTTTATCTTGAATTAAATCATCAAAACTCTTTCCATAACCTACATTTTTAATTCTTTCGTCAATATCAATTTGATTGATTATTCCTTTTTCATAGTAATCTAATATTTTTATAACTTTTGAAATATCTCTATTACAACAATCATTCCAAAGCATATATAACTTATCTTCATAAAGTTCCATTTTATCTAATGTAATTAAATATATAGCCGTTTTATCTTGTACTACCTTTTGTAGTTCAAAAAGTGTTGTAATTGCTCCAGGATTTCCTCCTGCAAAATTTATAAAGTTTTGTGTCGTTGTTTCAAATATTTTTAATCTACCCATTATTTCACCTCAATCCTTAATTGAGAATCCGTAGTTACTATTAAACTAATTATTTGTGTATTTATTGGGTAAATTTCATTTATTGATTCTCTATTGTCTATAAATATTGGTGCGGATGTATTGTAGAATTTTATAAGAGTATTTATAATATCTAATCCTGCAAGTATTTTATGTGCATTATTTACATCAGAATATGGAACACCATTTACTAATGTATCGCAGCATTCTATAAGTCCTCCATTAATTTGAGTATCAAACAATCTAAATTTTACTATCTCAAATTTACTGTTTATTGCATTTTCTAATAATTCTACTTTTGTTTTTGTAAATTCTTCTAATGCATATTGTTCGCCCTCTAACTCTTGTATTTTCATTGAAATATTTTCTTCTTCATTTTGTAATTCTTCTATACGTAGTTTTGTTTTTTCTTGTATATCTCTTTCATTTAATATTTTATTTAATTTATTTATTTCTTCAGTAATTTCCACTTTTTTATTTTGCAGATATGATATATCTCCATTTGTTAAATTATTTACTTTTTCTTCTAATTCTTCAATTTCCTTAATTTTATTATTGTATTCAGGAAGCGAAGTTACATCAAATGAATTATCATTTTCTTTTGCTTTTTCTATCTCTGTGATTTTATTACTTATTTCAGTGAGTTTATTATTTAATTCTTGAATTTCTTGTTGTAGCATTTCTCTAGCTTTTGTATTTTCATCAAGTCTCATGTTAATTGCCTGGCCTTCTTTGTTTATTGCATCTTGTTCACTTTTTATATGTAAAGTAAAATTATTTTCAAATTGTTTTTTCATTTCTTCAATCTTTTCAGTTTCATATTCTCTTTTACAAGTTGGACATATAAACGAATTAGAATCGAATTCTAATCTTTTATTGCTAACTTCATCCCATTTTTTATATAATTCTTGTTTTCTATTTTGATCTTGTTTAATTTTTAATAATCTTTCACTATCTTCGTCTTGTTGATTTCTAATTTTACTTTCTAGTATTCTTTTCTCATTTTGCAAATTAATTAACTCTGAAGAATATTTTTGCGAGTATTCAGTTTCTTTTTTCAATTTATAGTCTGATAACTCTTTTTTTGCTGTAGTTAACTGGTCTGCAATTTTCATGTTTTCTTTTGCTCTTGCTTGAACATCTGTCATCTCTAATTCTGTAGTTTTCAATTGACTGTTAAGTTCTTCTTTTTCTTTCTCAATTTTTTCGTAGTCAATATTATGTTCTGTAATTAGTGTATTTGTAAGTTCATCAATCCTTACAGGTATTGATTCCTTTTGTTTATTCAATTCTTTTATTTTAGCTTGTACTACTTTTTTATAATCATCAATACTTCTACCTTCTATATTTTTTCTTATTGAACTAAATTCTTCTTTTGAATTTAATATTTCTTCATCTGATACATTTGCTCCAGAAATATTTATGAGTAATTCTCTTCTTTCTGTCCATTTTAATTGGTTATTGAAGTATGATGGATCTGTAATTAGTTTGAATAGACTTTCTGGTATTAAACTATTTATTTTTTCTTCGTAATCTTTTTTCTTTACTGGTACTTCATCTATCCAATAATTAGTTTCATGGCCAGAAAATTCTTGTTCACTTTGTCCTCTCTTTTTAACCCATTTTTCTTGAAATACTTTCTTAAATGTCATGTCTTGACCATCTATTAATAGAGTGGCCTCTACTTCATGCTCTAAAAAGTGAATTGGTTTATTGTTTTGATCTAAAGTTTTTATATTGAAATCCTTTTTATCATTGCTATCCTTATCAAAAAACAACCATTTAAACGCATCAAATATTGTTGTCTTTCCTGTTGCATTTCTTCCATATATATTTGTGTTTTGTCCGTTAAAAACAATTTCTAATTCTTTTATTCCTTTAAAGTTTTTTAATTTTAAATTAAATATTTTAATTTCCATAATTATTTTCCTTTCCTTTTTATACTAAATGTTTTTTCTGCATCCTCAATAGCTTCTTTAAAACCACAATCCGGACATATTTCAGTTTTATTATCTCTTCTCGATAGTGCACCTCTACCTTTTGCATATGTTTTTCCACATTTAGGACATTTTGCCATTTAATCCTCCTCCCCTTTTCTTGATTTTCTAAGTTTTGTGTGTTAGAATATTATTAAAGCATTTATATAAGTGTTTTATAGAACTATTTGGTACTTTGGTCGGTATTTGGTAGTTCTATTATTTTTGCATTTCCATGTTGATTATCTTTTTTGAAGAAACCGTCTATTTCATCAATAAGAAGTTCATATCTAGTATCTGTACACAATTCTGATATTTTTCTTCTTTTTACGCTTGGATCAGAATAATTATTTGACTCATTTATATTTCTAATTCGTAGTAAAATATCTGCTACACTAAACTTAATATCTTTGATTTCCTTGTCCTTTAATGCAATTGTTTCTTCTAATTGTTTTATTTTTAAGCCTTGCTCACTATGTTTACCCATCATATTTATTTCACCTCCTTCAAAGTTTTTAATTTATATTTCATCTTTGCTAAAGTTATAATGTGCCATATGTAACAATCATGTAATTTATCTTGTACTTGCATATTTTCTTTTTCTCCTTTCTTCTTTTGCCTCATCAATTTCCATTTTTATAATTGCAATAAATAAAATTGGAATTGAGATATATACTACTGTCATTATCTGTTCCATTGTAATTATTTGTGATAATTTTTCAGCAATTATAGAACCTACAATTGGAATCCATATAATTGATGTTCCTAATAAAAATTCAATAATTTTTCTAATAATCTTCATTTGTTATTCCCCCTTCATTCTTTTCTTTCTGTACCATTCTCGTATTGCACTTCCTAAAGCTACTTTCTCTTTTCCAAAGCTTTCACTTGGAAACTCTTTCTCATTAAATATTTCTTGTGCTGTTGGTATGCTGCATCCTCTTAATTCTGCAAAGGTAGTAGGACTATAAAAAGCATCATCGTTTAACTCTCTCATAATATTCCTCCTTTATAATGTGTGGTGTTCCGCATTTTTTAATTTTCATTTTACTCTCCTTTCTACTCTACTTTTTGTAGAGTTGTAGGCAAAATAATATATTCCTTTGAAATTTTATATAAATTACAAAGTTCGTCAAAATCTGATATTTTCATTGGAGTTCTACCTTTCTCCCAATTAATTATAGTTCCTTTAGTTCTTTGCATTTTCTTTGCTACTTCATCTAGTGAGAAACCTGCATTAACTCTTGCTGCAGTTAATGATATTTGTAATTTTTCTCCCATTTTTCCATTCACTCCCTTCTTAATTTGTTCACATTATATTCTACTTTTTGTAGATTGTCAATACTAAAAGTAGAAATTTTTAAACTTTTTTATTGATTTTTTCTACTTTTAGTATTATAATATAGGCAAATGAACGGAAAGCGAGGTTTTTATTTTGTTAGATGATAAGTACAAAAAAATTTTTTCTAAAAATTTAAATTATTATATGAACCTTAGAGGGAAGACTCAAACAGATATTATAAATGATTTAGATATAAATAAATCAGCTATATCAAGTTGGTGTAATGGTACTAGATTACCAAGAATGAATAAAGTAGAATTATTAGCTAATTACTTAAATATAAATGTATCTGACTTACTTGGAAATAATAATGAAAATAATAATTATTTTGAATATGTAGCTGAAGATGACTCTATGTATCCTTTATTAGATATTGGAGATATTGCTTTAATTTATAAACAAGATTTTATTACTAATAATGCTACACACCTGATAAAATTAAATAATAAAAATACAATGAGAAAATTTATTCTAAGTGATGACAAAACTTACTATACATTAGTAGCAATGAATGGATGCATTAAAAATTTAGATATTAAAATAGATGATTTAGATCAAATAAAAGTAATTGGAAAAGTAGTAAAATCAGAAAATAAAAGTGCTTTTAAAAATTAAATTTAGGAGGTATTAATATGTATAACAAGAAATTATGGATTATAGTTATTATTCTTATTGTAGCAATAATATTATTAGTAGGGTTTGCTGCACTTAATCCAAATAAACCAGTAACTTATATTTTAGAAAATTTTATGAATTCACAACAAATCTCAAATTTTAATGAAATAGCTAATAAATGTGGATTTACGGTAAAGAATATTACTAGAGATGACAGTTTAGATGGTTTGGATGGAGATAATACTTTAGGTTTTAGAATAGAAACACAATATAAAGGAAATGTAATTCTTTATATTAAAGATGGTAATGTAAAATCAATTAGATTTGCTGATAATTATTTATATAATGATGGTAATTATTTTGGAGAATTATCTGACTATTTAAATTAAATAAAAAGAGGATAATGTGCTAGTTTTTGCGGAACACCACACATTATCCAGGAGCAACCACTTAAAAGTGATTACGTTTGTATTATATATAAAAAACTTTCATTTTTCAAGTGGTATTAAAAGAAAATTGGAGGTTTTTTTATTATGGGAACATCAAAGAAAAGAGGAAATGGAGAAGGCACCATATTTAAACGAGAAATAAAAGGTAAAACATATTGGATTGCAGAATATACTATTGAAATGTATGACAAAAATGGCAAAAGAAAAAGAAAAACAATTTCAGGAAAAACAAGGCAAGAAGTAAAATTAAAGTTAGAAAAAGTTATTACAGAATTAAATACAAATACTTATGTTGATAAATCAAAAATTACTTTTTATCAAATTGCAAAAGAATTTATAGATACTGGATATGAAATGAATAAATTAAAACCGTCATCTTATCAAAGAAAATTAAATACTTTGAAATCTATTTCAACACATTATATAGCTAATATGGAATTGCAAAAAATAACAGAAAAAGACTTAAAAGATTTTTTTGCATATATAACTAAATACTCAAATTCCACTATTGCAAAAATATATGGAATTGTTAATAATACTTTTAAAATTGCAGTTAGAAGAAATATACTAAGATTTAATTTTTTAGACGATCAAATAGAATTCTCTATTCCATATTCTAACAATAGAGATAAAAAAGTATCTGCATTTACTATTGAAGAACAAAAAAAACTTATTATTGCATTAAAAGAAACAACATGTAGGTATAAGTATCAATTTTTAATTAGTTTATTTACCGGAATGAGAATGGGAGAAATAAATGCTTTAGATTTAGATGACATTGATTTTGAAAACAAAATAATTCACATTAGAAGAACAATTACTCGTGGATTGGATGAAAGAGCAATGGTAGGTTCCTATACTAAAACAAAGAGTGGGACAAGAGATATTATTATGGATAGTAATGTCGAAGCTATTTTTAGAGAATATTTATCTTCATCTTATTACTATAAAAATGATTTACACTTATTATTTTGCAATTCAAGAAAACAATGCATTAGTACGGATGCTACAAATATGATGTTTAAGTATATTTGTGAGCAATATAATATTGGGAATGGCTCTGCTATGCATCAACATATGTTGCGACACACTTATGCAACCAGGTGTATAGAATCAGGAATGCCTGCATCCGTTTTAGCAAAAATAATGGGACATGCAAATGTATCTACTACTTTAAATGTATATTGTGAAGTTTTTGATAAATTTAAACAATCGCATATTGATCTATCTTTAAATTACTTAAAAGAAAACGATTTATTAATTAATTTTTAATATATTTTTCAGCCACCGTTTCAGCCTTGCAAAATAATTTCAAAATATGTCAAGTTAATTTTAAAATATGTTAAAAACTTAAAACATAATAATATATAGGGTTTGAACCACTTTGAAATCAATTCAAAATATGTTCAAACCCTTGATTTATGGCTGCTTTTACCATCTGTATAATACTTAGCCGATTCCCAAAATTCTGTAAAAGAATATTTGGAAAAGTCATGTAGAAATCCTCTTACTGGAATTCCCGCTTTTATACTTAACCTAAAAACATAATATTTATGTTTTGTTACTGTTAAAAAATGTTTGTATGCTTTTTTTAGCATTTTTTTACCTACTTTCTTTATTGTCTATTATTACATTTTACAACAATTTTCGAAAAAATCAACCGTTTCTAAGGAATTTATGGCGGGCGATTAAAATCACCTCTACAACAACATTCCTTTTTCCTGATATTTTGCTTTTAAAATTAAGTTTTCTATAATATATAACGCTATTTTGTTGATTTTTTTATGTGTTTAATATATAATTTGCTTAGTATAATTAACTCGTCAAAATTGTGTTTATATTTTGTCGTTTCGTGTCGAATATGCACTTTTTTTGACTTTTCACGTTGAAAGTTTTGCTTTTTTGCCTTGATTATTATACAATAGAGAAAAATTTAACAATGGGGGAAAGTTTATTATGGAAAAAAAATTTTATAACCTAACAAATCCTCAAAAGAATATATGGAACATGGAGCAATATTATAAAGGAACGGCTGTAAATAATATTGGCGGTACAGTGCATTTAAAAACGCAGTTGGATTTTTCTGCACTTTCTAAAGCTGTGTCTAATGTTATTTTGGCACATGATAACTTCCATATAAAACTTACTAAAGACGGTAATAATATCAAGCAAATTTTTGTTAGTTTAGAAAACTATTTCGTCGAAATTATTGATTTAAACGACATGGCTGAGCTATTATTAATTGAAGAAAAAATGTGTCAAACTACTTTCTCTATGGAGAATTCTAATTTATTTTGTGTCAAAATTTTTAGATTACCAGACGGCACTGGTGGCGTTATCTCTGTTATGCATCATATTATTTCGGACTCTTGGACAGTTGGCCTATTTTGCAAGGAAATTGTTCAGGAATATACCAACTTGATAAAAAATACTAAATCTGATGATGTAGAATATTCATATATTAATTATATAAAAGAAGAACAAGAGTATTTAAATAGCCCTCGTTTTGAAAAAGATAAAAAATATTGGGCTGAGGTTTTTAATACTGTACCTGAACTTGCTACAATTCCATGCTTTTCAGCAGAATCTTCTAATCAAGTTTCTTGTACTGCTAAAAGGCAAAAGTTTGCTATTTCTAAGCAAGTTATGGACAAAGTTTCTGAATTTTGTAAGAATAATAGAATTTCAATATATAATTTTTTCATGTCGATTTTTTCGATTTATATTGGTAGAGTATCAAATTTAGATGATTTTGTTATTGGTACGCCAATTTTAAATAGATTAGATTTTGCGGATAAGAACACTAATGGTATGTTCATTAGTACTGTTCCTTTGCGCGTAAATATTTTAAACGACTCTTCTTTCGTAGATTTTAGTAAATCTATGGCTAGAAGTTGCCTATCTATGTTAAGACACCAAAGATACCCATATCAAAACATACTAGAAGATTTAAGAAAATTAGATTCTAGTATTCCAAATTTATATAATGTTGTTTTATCTTATCAGATTACAAATACTGTAAATGATGAGATTGATTGTGATTCTCATTGGGTATTTAATGGTACTTGTGCTGATGATTTGCAAATTCATATGGTGGATTACAACTCTACTGGCTTAAATGTTTTTTATGATTACAAAACATCAAAATATGATGTAAATTACATTAATAATTTACATAATCGTATTGAAAACATGATTCATCAAGTATTATCAAATAACGAGATTAATGTTTCCGCTATAGAAATTGTAACTCCAGAAGAGAAAAAACAGATTTTGAATGATTTTAATAATACTACAATGGATTATCCTATGGACAAGACTTTGATTAGTTTGTTTGAGGAACAAGTTTCTAAAAATCCGGATTCTGTTGCCGTAGTTTTTGAAAATCAAACTCTTTCATACAGAGCACTTAACGAAAAATCAAATCAGTTAGCAAATTACCTATCTTCAAATTCAATAGTAGATTCTTTCGTTGCAATATATATGAACAAATCTATAGATTATATTGTTACTCTTTTAGGAGTCTTAAAGAGTAAGAACGTGGCTGTTCCTATATCCACTCAATATCCAGTTGATAGAATAAATTATATGTTACAGGATATAAATGCACCTCTTGTTATATCTCATAAAAATTATAGTAACAATATAAGTTCAACATATAATGTTTTTAATATAGAGAACCTCGATATATCTATGTCTACCGAAAATTTAAACATAGAAACGTCAAGTGATAATTTAGCATATGTCATTTTCACCTCTGGCTCTACAGGACAACCTAAAGCAGTCGGAGTTTCTAACAAATCTCTAATAAATCATGTATATGGTATTCAAAATCGTTTTAATAACTCTATTTGTCACAATGATGTAGCATTAAGTATTGCCAACGTTGCTTTTGACGCAAGTATGCAGGAGATATTTATTCCTCTTCTATTTGGTGCTTCATTACACTTATTAGCTGATGATAGTATATTTAATGCCGAATTGCTTGGAGATTATATTTCTAAAAATGGTATAACTTTTTCATTTATACCTCCTAATTTATTAGAAGCTGTATATAATATCTTGGCCTTACGAGACTATCACGGACTTGCTAAGCTTTTAGTTGGCGTACAAAGTATTTATAATACAACTTTAAATAAATACCTATCTCTAAATCCTGATATGCAAATTCATAATGGATATGGTCCTACCGAAGCCACGATATGTTGCATATCTAAGATGTATATTTCAGAAAATTCTGATACTTCTTTTATAATACCAATAGGCCGTCCAATGCCTAATTGTCGAGCTTACATTTTAAGTTCTAATAACATGATTCAACCAAAATGCACTATTGGAGAAATTTGTGTTGCGGGCGATTGCCTTTCAAAAGGATACATAAATTTAGAAGCTAAAACTGCCGAAAAATTCATATATATTCCTTCAATAAATGATACTGTTTATAAAACAGGAGATTTAGGATATATGCTCCCTAATGGGGACCTTCAATATGTAGGCAGAAGAGATAAGCAGGTAAAAATTAATGGATACCGAATTGAATTAGATGAAATCAACTCAGTTTTATTAGAATTTCCTGACATTGTTGAAAGTGTTTCTATTGTTGACAAAAACAAGATCTTATCCTTTGTAGTTTGTAAAAATACTATACCTTTAGAAGATGTTAGAAATTATATAAAAACAAAATTGCCTTATTATATGGTTCCTACTAAAATAATTTCTATTGAAAAAATTCCTATCAACTATAACGGAAAATTGGACTCGAAAAAACTACTTGAGTATTATTCTAGTGCTTCATCTACTGATAAATATTTTGCAAAAGACGAAATTGAAAAACAAGTCGAGCTTATCCTAAACAAATCTCTTTGTTTAGATAACTCCCCTGTTAATTTGTATGACTCATTTTTTGAGCTTGGTGGAGATTCTTTATCTGCAATTAAATTTTCAACCTTATTGAATCAGCACTTTAATACCAACATCACTGTAAGAGATATAATCAGTGCTAGTAATGTAGAGGCAATTTGCATGCTAGTAAAGGATAACTCTTCATGTGTCTACGTTCATAGTTCAATTGTTCATGAGCAAAGCAAGGATAACATATATCCTCTATCTTCTGCTCAACGAAGAATTTATTACTCTCAAAAAATGTCGGGAGAAAATAGCATATTGTACAATACTCCGGGTGCTATAATAGTACACTCTATTTTGGATAGAGACAGAATAGAACGAGCATTTAAGCAAATCATAAAAAGTCAAAGCTCATTTAGAACAACTTTTATTATTGATGATGCGGAAATAAAACAGAAAATTTTAGACAATGTTGATTTTGCGGTCGAAACATTTAACAATACAAGCAGTGAAATAGATTCGCTAGTAAACAATTTCGCTAAGCCTTTCGATTTAGAAAAAGCACCTTTGTTAAGAGCTGAAATTCATTATATAGATAACAAACAAACCTTATTATTATTTGATTCTCATCATATTGTTATGGATGGTGTTTCTCTAAACATATTAGTAAATGACTTGTTTAAGCTATATAATAGTGAAAGCATTGAACCTCTTGAAGTGGAATATACAGATTATTCTGTATGGGAGAACACTTTAATAAATGAAGATAAGCTTTCTGATGATAAAAAGTATTGGTTAAATTGTTTTAAGGATTTCGATTTTGAAACTTTGAATTTGCCTTTTGATTATACTGTGCCAGCAAATCAAACTTATACCGGCAATAAACTTTATAATCATCTTGAGCAGTCTATAATTGACGAAGTTTCAACTTTTGCAAAAGAACAGCACGTATCAACTTATTCTGTATTTTTAACAGCTTTATTTGTTACTCTTTATAAATATACTGGACAAACAGATATAGTTATCGGAAGTCCTGTTGCCAACAGAAGTATTGAATGCTTACAAAATATTATTGGCATGTTTGTTAATAACATTGCTTTGAGAACAAAAATATTAGAAACTCAATCAGTTTCAGATTTAATTACTTTTGTAAACAATACTGTTACTGGTGCCTTAGATCATCAGATTTATCCTTACGATATGCTTGTTAAAGACTTGCAAGTTACTGTTGATCATTCGAGAAATCCTTTGTTTGATGTAGTTTTAACTTATCAAAACCAGGAAGATACATCTACTTTGACTAACAACAAAGCTGAAATACTTCCAACTGTAACTAATACTGCAAAATTTGCTATTACATTAGAAATTGCACCTAAGTCTAATCAAATAAATCTTGAATATAGAAGTGATTTATTTAAAGAAAATACTATGACAAGTTTCTTAAAACATTATCTATTTGTTCTAAAACAAATAATAGAAGGATTTAATGATGATGTTCAAAATGTTAATATTATAACTGATGATGAGCAAAAGTTATTAGATAAATTTAATAATACTTATGGTAAAATTAACAGAGCTCCTGTTTCTAAAATTTTTGAAGAGCAAGCTGTATTGCATGCTGATGATGTAGCCGTTATCTGTGATGATAAATTTTTAACTTATAAGGAACTTAATGAAAGAGCAAATAGTTTAGCACATTACCTAATATCTAAAGGTGTAAAACCTAATGACATTATTGCAATAATGACTAATCGTTCTTTAGAGACTATTGTTTGTATGCTAGGAATATTAAAAGCTGGAGCTGCATTTTTAAACGTAGATCCTACCTACCCTATTGACAGAACCGAATATTATATTAACGACAGTAAGATAGAACGTGTTTTAACTCAGAAAGAACTGCGTGAAAAAGTTGCGCAAATTAAAAATTCTATAGAAATAGACTTAGATAATACCGAAATCTATGGTAAACATACTTCTAATCCAAATGTTTCTGTTAAAGAAACAGACTTATCATACATTATATATACTTCCGGTTCTACAGGAACACCAAAAGGTGTAATGCTAAATCAAATAGGAATGTCTAATATGGTACAGGCTATGACAAAAGTATTAGATTATTTAAAAGAAGGCAACAAGCATGCTATTGCTTCTGTAACTTCTACACCTTTTGATATATTTGTTTATGAAATTATCGTTTCCTTAACACATGGTTTGAAAGTTGTTATGGCTAATAATGCAGAGCACAGAAATCCAAAACTTTTAGATGCATTAATAAAAAAATACAATGTTGATGTAATGACTGTTACCCCAAGTTTAATGAAAATAAACTATGATAATAGAGAACCTGATACTGCTCTTGCAAGAGTTAAAAACATGGTTTTTGGTGGAGAGCCTTTGCCAGAAAAATTTGTTCAAGACCTAAGAGCATTAGCAGATGACATAACTATATATAACATATATGGTCCTAGTGAGATTACTATACTTTCAAATGTTCAAAACCTAAATGGAGAAAAGGAAATTACAATTGGTCCACCTATATTGAATACACAAATTTATATATTAGATAAAAATATGAAACAGGTGCCTATTGGTGTAATAGGTGAAATATATATAGGAGGAATACAAGTAGGAGATGGCTACATTGGTAAAGCAGAATTGACTGCCGAAAGATTTCTAAAAAATCCTTTTGGTTCTGGAAAGATATATAAATCTGGTGATATTGGCCGTTGGACATTTGATGGTAAAGTTCAGTGTTTAGGCAGAATAGATAATCAAGTAAAGTTAAGAGGACTTCGTATTGAGCTTGGTGAAATAGAAGATGAGATGTTAAAAATGCCAGGAGTTACTTCTGCAATAGTTAATAAAGTTTCTCTTGATGGTAAAGAATCTTTATGTGGTTACTACGTAGCAGATAATAACTTAGCTGAGAATATAGTTAAGGAAAATTTGAGGAAGTTCTTGCCTCCTTACATGGTGCCTACTTATATTATAAAGCTTGATAAAATGCCTTATACCATTAATAGAAAGGTTGATAGAAAAGCTCTTCCTCTTCCTGTTGTAAACAAATTTGCTTCTGCAACTGTTGACATTAGATCTCTTAATTCAAACGAAGAGAAATTATTAGAAATTTGGAAGAATATCCTTAAAACAGATAAGATTTCTGTTGATGATAATTTCTTTGATATTGGTGGAGATTCTATCCTTGCAATTAATATGCAAATAGAGGCTTTGAAATATGGCTTGGAATTTGAGTATGCAGATATATTTAACTTTCCTACTATTAGACAATTATCAAAGAAATTGCCAAGCCCTGAAGAACATTTTATGGCAAATTATGATTATTCTAAAATCAATAATCTTTTAAAAGCAAACTCTATTGACAACTTGGATAAAATTGAAAAGTATAGTTTTAGAAATGCCCTTATAATAGGAAGCACTGGATATTTAGGTGCTCACATACTACATTCGTTCTTAATACACGAATCAGGTACAGCTTATTGTTTAATCAGACCAAAGAGCAATATGTCTCCAGAAGATAGAATTATCAGTTATCTAAATTTCTATTTTGGAGAAGATTTCTATAATAATTGTAAAGATAGAATAAAAGTTGTTGCAGGAGACTTGGTAAAAGAAAATTTAGGCTTATCTGAAAGTGATTATAATGAAGTTGTGTCTAATGTTGATGTTGTTATCAACTCTGGTGCTATTGTTAAGCATTTTGGATTAAAGAAAGAATTTGAAGATATTAATGTAAAAGGTACTCAATATATAGTAGACTTGTGTAAGAAGAATAATAAGAGATTAATTCATGCTTCGACTATTAGTATATCTGGTTTTGGAGAAAAAGAGGAACTTACGACTACTCCTGAAGAAGAAGGTTCGAAATTATTTACTGAACATGATTTATATGTTGGTCAAAGTATTAAAGGCATTTACAGTACAACTAAATACAAAGCTGAAATTTCAGTTTTAGAAGCTATTGAAGATGGATTAGATGTCCAAATTGTTAGAATTGGTAATATCACTAATAGATATTCTGATGGAATGTTCCAAAAAAATATTAAAGACAATGCTTTTGTTAGAAGACTGAAATCATTTATTGAAATTGGAGCTTTCCCAAAAGAAACTTTAAAGCATGCTCTTGAGTTTACTCCAGTTGATTTATGTGCTGATGCAATAATAAAAATACTAGAATATAGCAGTCCTTGCAATGTATTCCATATATACAATCCGAATTTAATGCCTGCTCCTTTATTGTATAATACTTTATTAGATAGAGGCTTTGAGATTATTCCTGTTACTGATGAATTAATGTCATACATTATAACAGGTATATTGGAAGACAATAAAAAGAAAGATACTATTTCTGGAATCATACAAGATATTGACAAAAACAAAAAGTTCACATATACTTCTAAGGTTAGACTAGATTGTGACTTTACAAATAAATTTTTGAATAAAGTCGGTTTTAACTGGGTTTCTTATGATAGTCTCTATATCAATAAATGTTTTGATTATTTTAAGAAAGTACATTTTATAGAAGGAGATAAATAAATGCTAGATAAAATTTCTATACCATTATTTTTATTAATGTTGTCAGCCTTATCAATAGTCATTACTCTTATATATGTTCTAAGGACAAAAGGAAGATCCCAATTAAAGACATTTTTTTGCGTAGATTTGATCTGTGTATTGGTTATTTGCCTAGGTGTAATATTTCAAGATATTCTAAGTAAAAACTTTAATTGGGATCCTTGGAACTTTGAAAAGTTTATTTATATAGGAACTTGTTTTTTGCCAGTCGCAATCTTTTTTACAGGATTAATTTTTGCTAAAACAAAAATTACTTTTAAAAAAAGATATCTGCTATTCTTTATAGTTCCTGCATTATCACTAATAGTATTATGGACAAATGATTATCATCATCTTTTTTATAAACATTATTCCATCAATATAAATGAAGGTGTCCCTGGGAGTTATATGATTGTTCACAATATTTATTCATATTCATTATTATTGCTTGGGGTTTTCCAAATGATAAAAGCAACTTCGAAAAATTCAGGTTTCTTTTCAAAGCAATCTTTATTGCTTATCCTAGGAATCAGTATTCCTTTGGTAACTAATATATTAGGAACTTTTAAGATACTTCCTATGACTGTTTATATAACTCCTATTTCCTTTGCACTTACTATGATCTGCTTTGCATTTGCAATTTTTAAATTTCAATTCTTAGGAATTGCTCCAATTGCAGTTCAAATAATTGCAAATAGGATTTCCGATAGTTATCTTGTATTAGATGACTATTTAGTTATGTCAGATTTCAATGAGACTTTTTTAAAAACTTTCAGGTTGCATGATTATGACATTAGAGGAAAAGATATTTTTACATTTTTTAAAGAACATAAAAAATATAAAGTAAACGTAAAGAGATTTCAAAACGCTATTCAAAAAGCTATGGCTTCTAATGAAACTGTTTCTTTTGAAATTCACATAGAATCACTAGACAAATATTTTACAATCGAAATTTCAACTTTATATAACAATGATATTTTTCTAGGTACTTTATTACTATTTAAGGATATTACTCAGCATAAATTAGACATGCAGGCTCTTAAAGACAACCAAGATATTTTAATTGAGAGGGAACGTTTGGCTTCTCTTGGTCAATTGATTGGTGGTATTGCTCATAACTTAAAATCTCCTATAATGTCAATTTCGGGAGCTACAGATGGTCTTACAGATTTAATTAAAGAATATGAGGAGTCTATAGTTGACAAAGATGTTACTATTGATGACCATTTGGCTATTGCAAACGATATGAAGGATTGGATTTCTAAGATAAAATCATATTTAGAATATATGTCAGATATTATTACAGCTGTTAAAGGTCAAGCTGTTGCCTTATCTGAAAATACTGTTGATTCATTTACGGTTGAGGAACTTACTAAAAGAGTTGACATTCTTATGAAACATGAGTTGAAAAAAGCCTTAATTACTTTGAATTTAGACCTTAAAGTTCCTACTTCCCTTATGATTCATGGCAATATAAATGGTTTGGTTCAAGTTATAAATAATATGATATCAAATGCAATTCAGGCCTATAAAGGTAAAGAGGGGCAAACAATAGATTTAATTATAACTCAAGAAAAAAATGATGTTATTGTTTCTGTTAGAGATTATGCTGGCGGTCTTCCTAAAGAAGTTCAAGAGAAACTATTTAAAGAAATGATAACAACTAAAGGTAAAGATGGAACTGGAATTGGCTTATTTATGTCATATTCAAATATACGTGCACATTTTAATGGAGATATTACATATTCTACAGAAGAAGGAAAAGGCACAATATTTAATATTATATTACCACAATAGTTAAAATAGAACTGTAATGTAAGTAAAATTTTACTTTTATTACAGTTTTTTTCATTTTTTTCATCTTTCTTATTGATTTTTTCCCCACTTTATAATATAGTATTGTTTAATACAGAGGTGATATTATGAGAAAGCATATTCAATCTAATACCACTACAGGATATAAAATAATAGCAGTTGATGATGATAGCGGTGTATTAGATTCTTTATCTGTCCTTTTGAATAGAAATGGTTATAACTTTGTAGGAATAACTGATCCAATTCAAGCAATAGAACGTGTAAAAAAAGAACATTTTGATTTAATGCTATTAGACTTTATGATGACACCTATTCATGGAGATAAAGTTGTTGAGGAAATAAGGAAATTTAATAAAGAACTTTACATTTTATTACTAACAGGACACAAAGATTTAGCTCCACCATTAGAGACTATAAGAAAATTGGATATACAATGTTATTGTGAAAAAAGCGATAAATTTGACCAATTGCTTCTATTAGTTGAGGCTGCAATAAAATCTGTTGAACAATTAAATGAAATAAATCGTATAAATAATGAATTATCAGATGCTTATAGTGATCTGGAAAAGGCATATTTAGACATGGTTGAAACACTTAGATTTACAGTTGAAGCAAAAGACCCTTATACTAGAGGTCATTCAGATAGAGTATCTGCATACTCTGTTTTAATTGGTCAGCATCTTGGTTTATCTGACTCTGATATTAATACTTTAAAAATTGGTGGCTTATTTCATGATATCGGCAAAATAGGAATTCCAGACAGCATATTGCTTAAAGATAGCAAACTTACAGATGATGAATATTCTGAAATTAAAAATCATCCATCTATTGGTGCACATATTTTATGCAATGCAAAAGTATTTCAAGATATTATACCTATTGTAAAACATCATCACGAAAGATATGATGGAAAAGGATATCCTTCTCAACTAGCTGGTGAAGATATTCCATATTTCGCCAGAATAGCTGCTGTTGCTGATACATTTGATGCTATGACATCCAAAAGAACATATAGAGATGCTTTACCTTTAGAGGTAGTCAAAGCAGAAATAGAAAGGTGCGCCGGAACACAGTTTGACCCTAAAATTGCTAAAGTATTCTTAGATATTTTGAATAAAAATTATGAAGAAATACAAAAAATTCAAGAACAATATAGGTAAATACGGACAAATAAATGTCCGTATTTTATTTATATTATCAGTTTTTTTAGATTCTCATTGATAATTGTGCTTTTTTCCTATCTTCATCTATTCCTATTATTTTTACTTTTACTACATCTCCCACAGATACTACATCTGAAGGATTTTTTACAAAACTATTGCTTAATTGTGAGATATGTACTAATCCATCATGTTTCACTCCAACGTCTACAAATGCGCCAAAATCTGTTACATTTCTTACAGTTCCTGTTAGTATCATTCCTTCTTTTAAATCTTCAAATTTCAATACATCTGCCCTTAATACTGGTTTTGGCATATCTTCTCTTGGGTCTCGTCCTGGTTTTGAAAGCTCTTGCATAATATCTTTTAATGTTATTTCCCCCACATTTAGCTCTTCTGCTGTTTCCTGCGTTTTTATTTCTGATAATTTATTTTTTATTATAATTAACTTTTCTTTATTTAATAAATCTTCTTTTTTAAAGCCGATTATATTTAATAGTTGTTCTGCAACTTCATAGCTTTCTGGATGAACAGCTGTTATTTCTAATGGATTTTTTCCATCAAATACTCTCATAAAACCTGCACATTGTTGAAATGTTGCTTTTCCCAATTTTGGAACCTTTAGTAATTCCTTTCTTTCTTTTATCTTTCCATTTTCGTCTCTATATTTTACAATATTGCTTGCTAATGTTTTATTAATTCCAGATACATAAGACAATAAAGAAGGTGTTGCTGTGTTTACATCTACCCCAACTTTATTAACTGCGTCTTCTACTACTCCTGTTAAACTCTCTGATAATTTCTTTTGATCAACATCATGTTGATACTGACCCACACCTATTGATTTTGGATCTATTTTTACAAGCTCTGCCAGTGGATCTTGTAATCTTCTTGCTATCGAAATTGCTCCTCTTAAAGATACATTTATATCCGGATATTCTTCTGTTGCAAGTTTTGATGCAGAATATACAGATGCTCCTGCTTCACTTACTATAGCATAATGAACATTGCCTAACTCCTTTATCATATCTGACACGAAGTTTTCTGATTCTCTTGATGCTGTTCCATTTCCTATTGCAATAATGTTAACATTGTATTCTTTTATTAGTGCTATTAATTCTTTTTTAGCTCCTTCTACATCATTTTGTGGTTCTGTTGGATACACAGTTGTTGTAGCAAGTAGTTTTCCGGTTTCATCTATTACCGCAATTTTACAGCCTGTTCTATATGCTGGGTCAAACCCCATTACAGTTAGCCCCTTTAGCGGTGCTGCTAGCAATAATGGTTTTGCATTTTTTCCAAATACTTTTATAGCCTGCGTTTCTGCCTTTTCTGTTAAGTCAGAGCGTATCTCTCTTTCTATTGATGGCTCTATTAGTCTTTTAAAGCTATCTTCTATTGTTTCTTCTAACATTTTAGTATATTGAGTAGAACCTTTTATAATATCTTTATTAATCATTTCTAAAATAGTAGTTTCTGGCTTTTCCATTTTAACTTTTAAAAATTCTTCTTTTTCTCCGCGATTTATAGCCAAGATTCTGTGGCTAGGTATTCTGTTTACTTTTTCATTAAAATTATAATACATATCATATGCCGATTTTTCTTCTTTTGTGCCTTTAACCATTATTATTCCTTCTCTATAGCACATTCTTTTAATTTGTTTTCTATAATTAGGATTATCTGATATATTTTCTGCAATTATATCTTTTGCGCCTTGAATTGCCTCTTCTACGTTTAAAACACCTTTTTCTTCATCTATAAATTCTTTTGCGATTTCTTTTATATTTCTTTTATTATTTTGCTCAAATATTATTTGTGCCAATGGCTCTAGTCCTTTAGCCTTAGCTATTGTTGCTCTTGTCTTCTTTTTTTGTTTATATGGTCTATATATGTCTTCCACTTCTGAAAGTGTTTTGGCATTTTCCAATGATTGCACTATTTCATCTGTAAGTTTCCCCTGTCCATCTATTGATTTAATTACTTCTTGTTTTCTTTCTTCTAAGTTTCTTAAATATTTAAGTCGTTCATCTAAATCTCTAAGTGTCTCGTCACTTAAACCACCTGTAACTTCTTTTCTATAACGTGCTATAAATGGGATAGTATTACCATCATCTATTAATTTTATAGTATTGGTAACTTGCTCCTCTTTTACATTTAATTCATCTGCTATTATTTGAATAATTTTATTCATCTTTTTTGCTCCTTTTTACATTTTTCGAGTTTTTTCTTACTACTTTACTTGATTTTTTCATATACTTAATATATCATAATATTATAAAAAAGGAAAGGAGATTTTATATATGAATTTATCAAGTTTTAGAGCAAGAGCTCGTGAAAAACTATCTGGAAAATGGGGAAAAGCAGCTTGTATAACTCTTGCATATATGGCTATAAATTTTATTTTTAATACCATTTTAAGCTATTCATTCAATGGCCTTAATACTATACTTTCTATTGGTTTTGCTATTATAAATGTTCCTTTAGCATATGGTTTATTAATCCAATTTGTAAAGCTTTATAATGGCGAAGATACATCAGCATTTAACTTTTTTACATTAGGATTTAATAATTTTGCTAGAGCTTGGAAAGTAGCTCTTAATGTGTTTTTAAAATTATTAGTTCCATTTATACTTTTAATAATCTCTTCAATACTTCTTACTTCATTAGGTATAGTCTTTTACTGGACTCAGCCTGCAAACCTTACTGTATTGGTCATTTGTTTAGCTATTATTTGCCCAGTTTCTTTAATATGGCTTATAGTAAAATCATACTACTATATAATGTCTGATGTGATATCTATTGAAGAAACTGAATTACAACCAAAAGATGCAGTTGCAAAATCAAAAGAACTAATGACAAATAACCGTTGGAAATTCTTTATACTTGATTTAAGCTTTATTGGTTGGGCTCTATTAGCATCTTTAACCTTTGGTATAGGTATGCTTTGGTTGTTACCATATATTCAATTAACTCATATAGCATTTTATAAACATATATCTAAAAAAGAGGATGTTATTTAATTAACATCCTTTTAATATACATAATTTTGTGGATCATATCTTACGCCATTTACTCTTACCTCTAAGTGTAAATGATTTCCTGTTGACCTTCCTGTTGTTCCAACTTTTGCAATTACTTCTCCCTGACTTACGCTTTGCCCTGTTGATACTAATATTTGACTACAATGTGCATATGCTGTTTGAACTCCATTTCCATGTGATATTACTACCAAATATCCATAATCATCTAACCAACCCGCTGTTGTTACAGTTCCGGATGCTGCTGCCATTATAGGTGTCCCTCCTGGTGCTCCAATATCAAGTCCTCCATGGTTGTTTCTTGTTCTTGGTCCAAATCTTGAAGTTATTATTCCAGATACAGGTTGTATTAAACTAATTCCTATATCAACTTTTGCATTTGAATTTCCAGAAGCATATCCTGCAACACTTGCGTATACTATCTGTGGTGGCGGTTCTACATATAATTTAGCCACACATTTTTCAACATCTGTGAATTCTTTTAATTCTGTCTCGTATTTTTCTACAATTCCTAACTCTTCTTTGTTATCACTATCTTTTTCCTTTAATTCCGCAATAACTTTTTCTGCCTCATTAAATGTCGCCACATAAGCCTTTTCCTCTTTATCATCTGTTATTGCGTAATATTTATAGTATGCTGTCCCATCTTCTATAGCCTTTGCATAAATTTCTTCGTCGTTACAATTTACATTTTTCTTTAATAGGCAAAGCTTATATTCTGGCATTTGGTCAACTTGAATAAATGCAACATTTGATTGTTCTTCTGCATTTATATATTTATTTATCTTTTTTTGCATATTACTTTTGTTATCTGTATATCCAACAAATTCTCCATTTAATGTTACTGCATATGTCGGTTTGTAGTAAAAAAACACAATACTGCCAATAAAAATAACTGCTAATGCCACTAAAACAAGAATTTTTATTGTTTTTCTTGAGTATATAGCTACATTTTTTAGTATATTAATAATAAACACTCTCCTATCATTATAATCTGTATTATTTTATACCATTTTTATTTATTTTACAATAACAACTTCAACTTGAATTCTTTCTTCTACGTGCTTACATAGTGTTTTACTGTCTTTTCCTCATTTTTATACTGTTTTTCTTCCATTTTTATTCAATTTATTGTATAAAATGAATATTTAATGTTCATAATATCTTTATATTACTTATGAAAGGAAGGGTGAAAATGCCAAATTTAAGTCAAGTAGAATTACAGAATTTAAGACATTTGATAGGAGCACACGAAACATCTTATCAAAAACTAAACACATATGCTTCACAAGCAGTAGACCCACAAATTAAGCAAATTTTTACAAAATCAGCTCAAGATGCATTAAATACTAAACAAAAATTAATGTCATTTTTAAATGGATAGGAGGATTTTTTAATGGATGAAAAAACAATGGTTAACGACGTTTTAGACGGAGTAAAAGCAAGTCTTACAACATATCAAGGAGTCATTTCAGAAGCAGAAAATATGCAATTAAGACAAACTATACAACAAATACGCAATAGTGATGAAAGCTTTCAGTACGAGCTATTTAAAATAGCACAAAACAAAGGCTATTACAAACCTGCTCAACCAGCAACAATAACAGAAATACAAACAGTAAAAACAGAACTTCTCAATTAGGAACAGTCCCTAATTGTTCCATTTGCACAATTTGGGACATCCTTGTTTAAGAGCAGTCATTCTGTGTACTGAACTGCTCTTATTTACATATAACTCAATTTGTTTATTCTATTATTTCTAATTCCGCAAATTTTGCCATTAACCTTTTATGTCCTACTTTATCAAACTGTATGTCTAACTTATAATCTTCGCCTTCTTGTTCTATTTTGTTTATGGTTCCTTCTCCAAATTTTTTATGATAGATTCTTTGTCCTTCTTTATATTTAGTTATATCCACTTGTCTATCACTTGCCTTTTTATTTAATGAATTTAAAAAGCTCTCTGCCGTTCTAAACTGAAATGCCCCCACTTTTTCTTTAACTTCCGGTATTTTCTCTACATTGTCAAATTTATATGTTTTAACTTTTCCTGCATAATTTGTTCCATATTCCCAACCATAATTTGAGTCTTTAAATGAATTATTATCTTCATTGTCTATTTCTTCATAACCGTCTAATAAATCTTTTGGTATTTCTTTTAAAAATCTTGACATCTGGTTGTAGCTTGTAGAACCAAATATTGTTCTTCTTTTTGCACAAGTCAAATATAAATACTGCATTGCTCTGGTTATTCCAACATAGAATAATCGCCTTTCTTCTTCTAATTCTTTAATTTCTCCTATTGATTTATATCCTGGAAATATTCCTTCTTCCATTCCTACTAAAAATACCACTGGAAATTCTAGCCCTTTTGCACTGTGCAAAGTCATTAAAGTAACGGTATCTTCGCTTTCTTCCATATTATCTATGTCGCTTGTTAGACTTATACTTTCTAAAAATTCTGCCAATGTGTTTTCTGCCATTTGCTCCTCAAACTCTATTGCTACTGTTAAAAATTCCTCCAAGTTTTGTATTCTACTTTCCGCTTCAATTGTATTTTCATTTTCTAATGCTTTTACATATCCTGTTTTATTTAATGTCAATTTTATTAGCTCTGATATAGGAATTTGGTTTACTTGCTTTCTTAGCTCTTCTATTACTTCCACAAATTGTATGCTATTTGCCTTTACCCTATTTAGCTCATATTGTTCTGCATATTTTATTATTTCATACATTGACTTACCCGTTTTATCAGATATATCTTGTATATTATCTAGGCTTGTTTTTCCTATGCCTCTTTTAGGTTCATTTATAATTCTTTTTAGTGATAAATTATCTGAAGTATTAAATATTAATCTTAAATATGCAATTATATCTTTTATTTCTTTTCTTTCATAGAATTTTAGTCCTCCAATAATTTTGTATGGAATATTTTCTCGTCTGAATATATCTTCTATTGCCCTTGATTGTGAATTCATTCTGTACAATATTACAAAATCAGATAATTTTAAATATTCTTCCATTTTAAGCATATTTATTTGCTTTACTATGTATGATGCTTCATCATATTCGTCTTCTGCTTTATAGATACAAGGTAGTTTTCCTTCTTCATTTTCTGTCCATAATTTTTTATCATATTTGTTTTCATTGTTTTTTATAACTGCATTTGCTGCTTTTAATATATTACCTGTGCATCTATAATTTTGCTCTAGTTTTACTATTTTACTACCCGGAAAGTCTTTTTCAAAGTTTAGTATGTTTGTAATATCTGCTCCCCTAAATGAATATATCCCTTGGTCATTATCGCCTACAACTGTTATATTTCCATATTTTGAGGCTAATATAGATACTAACATAAATTGTGCTTTGTTTGTATCTTGATATTCGTCTACAAGTACATATTTAAATTTTTCTGTATAATATTCCAAAACATCCGGATTTTCTGTTAATATTTTAATTGTGTAGTTTATAATATCATCAAAATCTAGTGCATTGTTTTCTTTCAATTTTTTTTGGTATAATTCATATACTTCGCCTATTTTTTCTTTTCTAAAGTCTCCATTATATTTTACTTGATATGCTTTTGGTTCTAACATATCATTTTTTCCGTTACTTATTTCAGATAATACACTTCTATCTGTAAAAAGCTTATCATCTAATCCTATTGATTTTATACATTCTTTTACTAATGTTCTTTGATCTGTCGAATCAAAAATCAAGAATGTAGTGTCAAATCCTATTCTATCTATGAATCTTCTTAATATACGTACACAAATAGAGTGGAATGTTCCTAGCCACATTTCTTGAGATGCTTCACCCACTAGTTTTTCTACTCTTTGTTTCATTTCGTTTGCCGCTTTATTTGTAAATGTTATTGATAGTATATTCCATGGTTTAACATTTTTTTCTGACAATAGATATGCAATTTTATGTGTTAACACTTTTGTTTTTCCGCTTCCTGCTCCCGCTATAACTAGGCATGGTCCTTCTGTTGCTAAGACTGCTTCTTTTTGTTTATCATTTAATCCTTCTATTAGATTCTGCATTTTTGTTTATATTCCTTTCTTAGAATTATTGTCTATCAGCATTTCTAAACATTGCTTTATTTCTTCTGCACATTGTTTATATGTTTCTATATTGCACCCCCATGGGTCTTTTATGTCCATATTTTTTCCTTCTTTTCCAATTCCAACATATTCTTTCAATGTATATACCTTACCAGTTAATTCAGGATACATATTTAGCACTAACTGCTTATGAGATACTGTTGCACATAATATTAAATCCATCTGCTCGATTTTTGTTTCTTTAATATTTGTTGCTCTATGATTATTCATATCAACACCATATTCTTTCATTACATCTATTGCACTATATGTTGCTGGTTCTCCACTATCTGCATATATTCCGCAAGAATATACTTCTACATTATCTTTTTCTTTTATCATTTTTTCAAGCATATGATGTGCCATTGCACTTCTACATGTATTTCCTGTGCACACAAACATTATTTTCAATTGTTTCACTTCCTATCTTTTTCTTTAGTATTAATATTATAACATTTATATTTTTTATTTTTCAACATATTAGGTAATATTTAATGCTATTATCCCCAATAATAATCCACAAATGTTACCAATTGCTGTCATTCTACCACTATATAACTTATTTGCTTCTGGTGTTAGCTCTCCCGAAACTACATAAATCATTGCTCCTGCTGCAAATGCTAAGCATAGCGCAATTATAGCTTGCGATATTGAACCTATTAATCCACCAAAAAAGGCACCTACTCCTGTAGTTATTCCAGATAAAATTACGTAGAAAACTACTCGTATTGGGTTCATACCACCATTTTTCATTGGTACTGCCATAGAAATTCCTTCTGGGATATCATGTAAGCATATTGCTATTGCAAGTGATAGTCCTAATTTTATTGATGCTTCAAATCCCGAGCCAATCGCTAACCCTTCTGGGAAGTTATGCAATGCCAATCCTATACTTACTATTATTCCTGTTTTTAGCAATGTATTTTTATTGTCTTTAAATTTAATCTTATTATTAAATTTTCTATCTACTAATATATCACATAATATCATTGTAACTATTCCAAACATTATTCCTATAAATATGTTTACTATGCCAGTTAAATTAAATGCCTCTGGTATTAAGTCAAAACATACTATCGAAATCATAAGTCCGGATGCAAATGCTAAAACAAAACTTAAAAATTTCTTTGATGTATTTTTAAAGGTAACTCCTATTATTCCTCCTATTGTAGTTCCAAATGTGCCAAAGAAAAGTCCTATTAATGTTGTTTTTAGCAGATTGTTCATTTATAATCTCCCTTCTAAAGGCATTAAATAGATAGTATTCTACTTTAACCTTTTACAAATTATTTTATTACTAATATATTGAAGAAAAATTATAAAAATTACATATAATATTTTTATTTAGTATATGGTAATGTTTCATATCCTTCCCAGTTTGCTAAATGTCTTGCTAATATTACACAATCTTTTGGATTTAAATTTCCACTGCAATCTACATCTGCATTTAAATTTCCTTGCTCTGTTAATTCATATCCTTCCCAATGTGCTAAATATCTTTCTAAATGAGTAACGTCTTCTTCGTTAACTATTCCATCACAGTTTACATCTCCATATAATCTTGTTTCTGAGTATGGTAATACTTCATATCCTTCCCAATTTGCCAAATGCCTTGTTAAAATTAGACGGTCTCTATTGTTTACTTTTCCATTACAATCTACGTCTGCATTTAAAGCTCCTTGCTCTGTTAATTCGTATTCTGGCCAATTTGCTAAATGTCTTGTTAAATATTCCACATCTGCATTATCAACTACTCCATCACAATTTACGTCCCCATATAGTACTGAAGTTGATGGTTTTACTGGTAATGTTTCATATCCTGCCATTCCTTCTATATGTCTTAATATTATTAATGCATCAGCATCATCTATTTTTTTATCTTCATTAACATCTGCATTTACTCTTCCTTGTGGCGCTAGTGGATATCCTTCCATTCCTAGTAAACTTTTTTGTAGATATTCTACATCTGCTTTATCAACTATTTTGTCACAGTTTACATCTCCATATAATACTGATAATATTGGTTCAAATGGTAATTTTTCATATCCTGGCCAATTTGCTAAATGTCTTGCTAATATCATACCATCTCTATTGTTTACTTTGCCATCATTATCTACGTCTGCATTTATCCATCCTTGCTCTGTTAATTCGTATCCTGGCCAATTTGCCAAATGTCTTAGTAGATATGTTTCATCTTCTTCGTTAACCATTCCATCACAGTTTACATCTCCATAAAGCAATGAATCTAAATTTCCTTCTGGTATTTCTGCTTTTTGTATTTGGATTGGTTGTCCTATAGATACTAATTCAAACTCCTTTGTTCCATTACTTTCTTTTAATTTTATTACTGCTGTATTTTGGTATATATCTATTTTACTAGTATCTTGTATATCAAATAATGAATTAACTAAAAAGCAATATGTGTATGTTGTTGTATAAATCCCATTACTATATGATATATTAGGGATGTCTATGCAATTTACGCTATTATATTTCTTTCCTGCTTTTGGTAATTCAGTTATACTTTCTAAGAATTTTTTCAACTCTATTTCAGAAATTTTTTCCAAATATTCTCCCATTCCAACTACATTTATTTCTTTATCTTCTAGATTTATATATAGTGTTGTTAGCAATTCACCATTAGGTTTATATATTTCAAAGTCTAATATTGTATCTTGTTGTGAATAATTTTTTATAATTAATTCGTCTTCAAAAATAGATTCTTTTGAATTACTATCTTCTTTACTATTTTGGTCGCATAAAATATTTTTCTTTAAATTATATATTTTATAGTTTAATGGTAATTCTCCTTCTTTTTCAACATCGTTTCTTCTTACTGATACAAATAATTTTGCATCATTGTCTTTAATTTGCATTTTAGATATCAATATGCTAATGTTGTCTGTTATCTGTATCGGTTGATAAGATATTGTTATATCTCTGTCAGATAATATTTTATCTTTCTTATCTGTCTCTGTAGATTGTGTAATCCAATCTTTTATCATGAAAAATACATTATCGTATCCCTTTGTTGTTGCATATATGTTTCCTCCTCCAAGTGCTAATACAGCACACGCTGCAACTGATAATATAATTTTTAGTGCTTTTCCTTTTTTCTTTGGTTTTTGTTGTTTTTCTTCGTTTATAGTTTCATTAATATTTTCTTCCATTTTTTCTCCTCCTATTATTTTTAGTTGATTTTCAAATAGTTCATCAATTTTATGTGGTATTTTTCCATCCTTAATATTAGATTTTATATATAAATCTTTCTCTTTATCACTAACCATTTACTTCCCTCCTTTCTCGTACTAACATTTCATATAACTTTTCTCTTGCTACTGCTAACCTTGATTTTACAGTTCCTTCTGGTATATCCAGTGTTTGTGCAATTTCTCTAATTGATAAATCATCATAATAGTACAATGTAGCAGTGAGCCTTAGCTCTGGTTTTATTTGTTCTAGAAGCTGAACAAATGAATCTTCACAATCATAAACATCCTCTTTTGTTTCTTCATAACTTTCTGCCATTTTTGATGTTATATCTATTACTTTTTTGTTTTTGTTTATTAAATCATAACAGCAGTTAATTATTATTCTTCTGCTCCAGGAATTAAATGCTTCTTTACTTTCTAATTTACCTATGTTTTGGTACATTCGTATTAGTGCATTTTGTAGAGCATCATAAGCATCATCTTCATTTTTTAGTATTATCATAGTTGTTTTGTACATTACCTCTTTATTTTGCATTATCACTCTGCTGAATGCTTCTTTATCTCCTTTTATGGCTCTTTCTATATCTACCATTTTTCTTCCTCCTATTAATAAGACTTTTGCCTTTGTGTTTTAGTTCATTTTATTTATTATATATCTTTTATCTTATTAATTGCAATCTAATTATCTTTTTTAGAAAAAAAACCTAATAGCTTAAATAGCCATTAGGTTTCTGTTGTATAATTATTTTATTTATTCAATTTTTTGTTTATCTCTGTTGTATTTTTACATATTACAAGTTTTACTAGTAATAGTTCATATATAACTCTGGTTAATACATTGCCTATAACTAATGTTAATAAAAATGCTAAAAAACTTATTGATATTAATCCAAATGATGACAATGTAACAAATAAAGCAACTATAATATACAGTATTTTTAATACGTTTTCTATCATCATTTTTTTAAATGTAAGAAAATCATACAACCATCCTAGAAATCCTGTAAATTTTCCTTCATTTTTTTTGCTCAAAAATGTAAAATATAATACTATTCCTCCAATTATTGCAAGTATTACTGATACAATTGTCCATATACCACTAGCTACAAACTTTGGTGAAGAATCTAATATTGTTGAACTCACACCGTAACTATTATACATTTCAAACTCCCCCTTTCTTTTTTCTTACATATTACAACAAAAAATTCCATTTTTCAATCTTTTTTTATATTTCATTAAAATTGTACATTTAAACATTAAGTTTAACTAGCAATCATTTGTACTTTTTAATTTTTCTGCTCTATCTGCGGCAATTAGATTATCTATCATTTCATCTAGGTTTCCATTCAAAAAGTCCTCTATTTGATAAATAGACATTCCTATTCTATGGTCTGTTATACGTCCTTGTGGATAGTTGTATGTTCTTATCTTTTCACTTCTATCTCCACTACCTACTTGTGTTTTTCTTTCATTTGCTAACTTAGCGTCTCTTTCTTGTTTTTCTTTTTCATATAAACGTGATCTCAACATTCTCATGGCATATTCTCTATTTTGAACTTGAGATCTTTCTGTTTGACATTCTGCAACCATTCCTGTTGGTATGTGTATTAATCTAACTGCTGATGAAGTTTTATTTACGTGTTGCCCTCCTGCACCAGATGATCTAAATACTTCCATTTTTATATCTGCTGGGTTAAGTTCTATATCCACATCTTCAACTTCTGGTAATACTGCAACTGTAGCTGTAGAAGTGTGTATTCTACCACTTGCTTCTGTGTCTGGAACTCTTTGTACTCTATGAACTCCACTTTCAAACTTTAATCTACTATATGCTCCTCTTCCAGAAATCATAAATGATATTTCTTTATATCCGCCCAACTCTGTTTCATTTTCATTTAATACTTCTAATTTCCAGTGTTTTCTTTCTGCATACATTGAGTACATTCTATATAAAGTTCCTGCAAATAGCGCTGCCTCGTCCCCTCCGGCTCCTCCTCTTATTTCACATATTACGTTTTTATCATCATCTGGATCCTTTGGGATTAACAGTATTTTAAGTTCTTCCTCTATCTTTGGTAGTTTTTCTTTCGCTTCTAGCATTTCTGCTTCTGCCAATTCTTTCAATTCTGGGTCATTCATCATTTCTTTTGCTTCTTCTAAGTTTTTTTCTACTTTTTTGTATTCTCTGTATTTTTCAACGATTGGCTCTAATTCCGAATGCTCTTTCATCATTACTTTCCACTCATTTTGTCTGCTTATAACTTCTGGGTCGCTTATTTTTTCTGTTAAGTCAATATATTTTTTTTCTACGTCTTCTAATTTTTGAAACATTTTTTCCTCTCCTTAATAAAATTTGACTTATTTATTATACAACATATTTATAGCTTTTTCAATGCCTCTGCAACTTTAAAGTTCTACACTATTGTATATACAATTTAATTTATCTAGTATGTTCTTTTCTCTATTTGTACATGTAAATATAATTAATTGATGTTGTTTATATTTTTGAGTTAAATATTTAAGTATATTTTCTAATCTTTCATCATCAAAGTATGCAAATGCTTCATCTAAAATTATAGGCATTTTTTCTTTAGAAATTTCTTCTATCATAGATATTCTTAGAGATAGGTATAATTGATCTATTGTGCCAATGCTCAATCTTTCTGCAGGTATATATTCTCCATTTTTAATCTCTACAATTAATCCGTTTTCATCATTAACATTAATATTTGTGTATTTTCCATTAGTTATATTTTTTATATTTTCTGATAAATTAAATGTAAATTTAGGTGTAATATTTTTTTTCATTTTTTCATATGCTTTTTCCAAAAAGTCTTTTGCTAAATTTATTTCATAGTTTTTCTGTTCAATTTCTTTTAACTGCTCATGTATTGTTGCAAACTCTTCTTCTAATTTTACTAAGTCTTCAAGTTTATTTACTATACTTTTTTCCTCTACTTCTAATGTGTTTAATTTTATTTTTTCTTCATTTATTCTGCTTGTTATTTCTTCTAAATCATTTTTACTATTTTCTATGTCGTATAACTCAATATTATATTTATTTTTTATCTCTTCTTTTTCTTTTTCTAAATTATCTTTTTCTCTTTTTATATCTTGTTCTATATCATTTTTCTGCTTTTGTAAAAAGTCAATTTTTGTATTTAACAAATCAATTTTATTTTTTTGTAAATCCTTATTTCTTTTAATTTTGTTTATTTTTATTATATATTCTAATACTAATGTACATGTTAATACTGTTAAAATAATATATGTAATATATTTGTTTTTTAACGCTATTATACTAATAGCCATTAAAACAATCATTATTGCATTTATTATCCAATACCATTCATTTTTATTTTTCTTGTTTCTTGATATATTTGTTATTTCTTCTTTTTCTCTCTTCAAATTTTCTATTTCATCTTGCTTTTCTTCTTTAATTTTATTTTTATAATTAACCTTTTCACTTTCTATTCTTATTTTTTCACTTAATTCACTTATTTTTTTTATTAGCTCTCTTCTTTGCTCTTGTCCTTGTATTTTGTTCTCTAAATCTTTTTTCTTTTGTTCTATTGTTATTTTTTCTTGTTTGTACAAATTTAACTTTTCTAACATCTCTGATATATATTTAATTTTACTTTTTAGTATATTTATTGGCTTACCTTGCGTTCTTTCTGTCCCAACTTCTTCTAATTGTTTTTTATTTAATTTTTCTTTTGCTTTATTATAAGATAAATTTGAATCTCCTGTTCCCGCTATGTTAGCTATTTTTTGTACCAATACATTTTGTTGTTGTTCATTTAATTTGACTTCTTGTTGACCTGACATTATTGTTGATGTAAACATATTCTCGTCTAAACCCACCTGCTCTAAAAAAAATTGTGAACCTTCTTTTTTATCCATATTAAATTGTTTTGTTATATCTTCTAGATTATCATTATATATTTTAGCATTTTTTTTATTAAAGTCTCTAAAAATTTCATATTTGCTTCCATCATCCAAAATGTACTTAATTTTCCCAGAAAATTCTTCTCCACTCCATGGTTTATATTTGTCAAAATCTGATATTTGTTTACCATTTTTATTCTTTGATATTCCATAAAATGCTGTTTTTATATATGTTAATAGGGTAGACTTACCACTTTCATTTTTTCCATATATAATGTTCACATTTTTATCTAAATTAATTTCTTTATTTTTTAATGTTCCAAAAGAATTTATTTTAATATTTTCTATTTTCAAAATTTGTTCTCCTCTATTTTTCTAATATATCTAATCCTATTTCTAATACATTTTCTAACGTATTCTTATCTATATTGCTGTTTTCCATTTCATTTAAAATTTCTTTTACAAATAATCCTTTTAAATTATTTTGTCTAGCTACTGCTGATATGTCTATATCCGGTTTTGTATTGTCTTTAATTTTTACTATTCTGTCATCAATATTTAACTTATATAAATTATAAATATTAATTTCGAATTTTCTTTTTCCTATTAAAATTACTTTATATAAAATATTTTCTTCTAATTGCAAACTGTTCAATTTTTCTACTAATTCTTCTTTATCATTTATATTTGTTACTTCTACATTAATTTCTTTTAATTCTTTATTATCTACAGGAATAAACTTTAGATTAATTTTATCTTTTTCCAATTCTCCCACTATCATTCCATGTTGTCCTAATTCGTCAAATCCTAATGATATTGTAGAGCCTGGATAAACTATTCTTTGATTTTCTTCTGTATTATAGTTCAATTTGTGTATATGCCCCAGTGCAATATAGTCAAAACCCAATTCTTTTAACATAGACTTTTTCATTGGATTGTATTCTACATTTTCTAATGATCCATCTACGGTTCCGTGTACTACCAAGATGTTCAATTTGTCTTTATTATTTATTTTTATTTCATTTACTTTTAAATCTTTACAATAGAAGTCTGTAAATGCAATACCATATATATCAGCATCTGAAGTTTCATACACTTTTTGGTTTTGAGAAAATATTATTACATTTTCTGCCCATTGAAATGTTTTATAATAAGAATTATTTATATAAGGGTCATGATTGCCTGGTGAAATGAATACTTTCGTGTTAGGAATTTGTTTAAATAAGTCATTTATGTATTCAATTGTTGATTCTCTTATTTGTTCGTTTTCGTATAAATCACCTGCCACAAATAAAAACTTAATATTATTTCCTTTTATATAATTTATTATTTTTTTTAGTGCATCTCTTTGCTCTATTCTGCGTATTTCTCCCCAATTGGTTCTACTATTTAAAACTACAAATGGCGCATCAAAATGCATATCTGCTATATGTACAAATTTCATATTGCCTCCTTTATACAGAACAATTGTACTCCATATTTATTATATTGTCAATAGAAAAAAGCATTCGTTTTGAATGCTTTTCATTTATGAATTTTTATTTGATGTATCTGAGCCTTCGGTTCCAAACAGTTCGTCAAACTTTGCTTCTAATTCCTTTTGTATATCATACGAAAAGTCGTCAGAATCTGGTAGGATTGGAGCATCTGGTATACTATTTGTTTTATTTTTAGGTTTTTCATTGCTTTCCTGTTTATTATCATCATCATTAAATAAATCATCTAATGAATCTACTTTTAAATCCTTTGGTTGCTCTTTTTCCTCTTCAAAATATGGGTTGTTTGGATTAAATTTTCTCCATTCTCCTCTGTTTCCAACGTCAAACTCCAAGTGATTTAATTTATATTCATTTAACTGCTTTATCATTGGTGTTTCAAAATAATAATATTTTTTTGCTTTTATTGGCTTTAAGCCTTTTTCGTATATGATACATAAATCATTATCCATTCTTCTCAACTCATCTGGTGTCATCAAAGCTCTTGCCATTATTTGGTCTGATGTACTATATCCCTGTCTAGCCATTTGTTTATCTTTATTTACAGAAATATTATCTCTTGTTATTGTTTTTTCTCCTAATGCTTTTGAAAAATATTCTACCGTTTTAAAAGAGTTACTTCCTAAGAATACGTGTGTATCACAGTTTCCCATAATAGTTTCGTGGGATTTTTCGTATACGGCTTCCAATTGGTCTAAGTTTTGCAATATAACACTAAATGATATTCCTCTACTTCTACTTGTTGATATTTTTTTATCAAAGTCTGGTATTTGTCCTATATTAGTGAACTCATCCAAAATAAAGAATGCTGGTACTTTTAGTCTTCCTCCACTTTTATCTGCAAAATCATATAATTGTTGTATCATTTGTGAGAAGAATATTGTAAGCAAGAAGTCATATGCCTTATGTGTATCTGAAGATATTACATACACTGCTGTTTTTCTGCTTCCTATTGTTTCAAAATCTATTGTATCTGTAGATGTTATCTCTGCAATTTCCTTTGAATCGAATTTACCAAGTTTCGACTGTAAAGAACTTAATATTGAACCATATGTTTTTTCCGGTGCTATTTCTATAGATTTATAATACATTCTTGCAGGGTGATCATATGGCAACTGGTTAATTAAGTCTGTAAGTAAGTTGCTTCCCCCATTTGCATTAGCCGCCCTTACAAGCTCTGAACAACTGGCTAGGTTTTGCTCTTCTTCCGGTCTTACCGCCATAAGGTAGTAAATAAGCGCTTTTAAAAGCATTTCTGCCATATCGTCCCAATATGGATCCGCCTTGCTTCCTTCTCCTTGTTGTCCTTTTACTATTGTATTTGCTATAACGTCTACATCTATTTCACTTGCTATGTGCATTAATGGATTATATCCGTCGCTATTAGCTGGATTAACTAAATTTAATACTTTTATGTCATATCCATTCTTTTTTAAGTATCCTGCTGTTTTATCGTATAATTCGCCTTTGGGATCTGTAAATATATATGATCCAAGCATTTGGTATGCATTTGGTATAGAGTATGATGCTGATTTACCAGAACCAGAACCGTCCAACTACCAATACGTTAACATTTCCTCTTTTATCTACTGGCAAGTAATTATTTTGGGCTAATATAATTCCTTTATTTTTACTTAAAATACTATATTGTTCTCCGCCCTCACTCCAATCACTTGAGCCATGCTCTATATCTGTATACTCATGTTTTGGTCTTGCCTTAAGTATTCCTATTACAGTAATTGCCAAGTATATTACGGAAAATATTTTTAAGGTTGACCAAAAATATTTTGCATATCCTTCTGAAAAAATCTTAAATAATGTTGTAAAGCTTGTCATTGCAGGTCCTAGTTGTTCTAAAAATATACTTAAGTCAAACTTTCCATTTGCCATTGACTTTCCCAATGTGTATGAAAATGGAGAAACTAGTATTACAGTTACAATTACCCATAATACTAGTGCTATAATTATGCTTGTTTTGCTTTTCTTTAATGCAGTATTTAATTTATATCCCATATTAAATCACCTTTTCTTTAGTTTTATCTTCTATTTTTCTTTTACTTCCTCATTCGCTTTCTCTATTATTCCATCTTTAAAAACTCCGTCGTATGCAGGTATGCAAGTAACATCTTCCCCTATTTGCATTGTTCCTCTAGCAATTGTCTTCATTGCTTTTTTTTCAAATTCGCCAGTAATAACTCTAACTTGTACATTTGTACTCATTATAATACCTCCTATATATCATCACTATTGTCTTCTTTTATCTCAAATGCAAAATATGACTTATATGGTTTTAATTTGCATTTGCCTCTTACCTCATTTGTTTCTTTATCAAAATATAGTACTGGTTTGACTTCCTCTGTTGTTTCTGGGTCAATTATTGATATAGGTCTTTTTAAATTTGGTGTATATCTAAATTCTCTATATTCCATTTCTTTTTCCGAATATAAAGTATTTAACTTTATAGGTAATGGTTTTTTAGATATGCTTAATTTGCCATTCTCTAAAATTCCCATATTTACTATAACTTTTTCTTTTCCAAATGATAAAATAACTAATTTTTCAGATTCACCTGGTTCTTCTACAAAGAAAGTTTTTTTCTTTAAATCGCCCTTAAGCTCTTCTGTAACAAATAATCTTTCAACTGTATATTTAGGAGCATTTTCGGAAATCTCTTTTTCTGTTTGATTAACTTTATATATTACTGTGTTTACTCCTTTTGGATCAGTGATACTAAAATATTTACCTTTTATTGCATCCATTTTTCTTCCTTTCCTATAATCCATTAATAGGTTTGTTCTTTCGTTTTTAACTCATTTATTATTATAGCATCTTTTTTGTATTATGTCAATATGTTTATGCCTCCCTTGGATTATATCTTGATATCTTATTAAATTCTTCAAATAATTTTTTTTCTTCTTCATTTAAATTTTTTGGAACCATTATTTTAACTTCTGCTACTAAATCCCCTCTTCCGCCTTTTCCATCTTTGTAACCCTTGTTTGGAATTCTAACTTTTTCTCCACTTTCTGTTCCTTGTGGAATACATAACGAAACTGTTTCGTCTATAGAATTTATGCTTACTTTTGTTCCAAGTGCTGCCTCCCAAGGCGTAATTTTTAAGTCTGTATATAGATCCAATCCATTTAGTCTGTATTTTTTCCCATTTTGTATATTTATTTTAATAAATAAATCTCCATTCTTTCCACCGTTAACGCCTTCTTTACCTTGTCCAAGCAATCTTACCTTTTCATTATTTCTTATTCCTTCTGGAATGGTAATTGCAAAAGTTTTCATCTTTCCATCTATTGTTCTAAGAGATATCTTTTTCTCTGTTCCAAAAAAAGCCTCTTCTATATTAACATCTACTTCTGTTTCTATGTTCTCACCTTTTACAGGGATTTTTTTTGTGACTTTTCCATTTTCTAAATTATTTTCTCCAAAAAACATGCTAAAAAAATCTCCAATTGTTGAACTTTTGTTTGAGCTATTGGCTGTTTCCTCTTTTTTGTTTTTACCTATACGTGAATTCCACATTCTATCATATTTTCTTCTTGAAGCCATATCAGATAAAGTTTTATATGCTTCATTTATATCCTTAAATCTTTCTTCTGAAAATCTATTATTTGAGTTTATGTCTGGGTGATATTTTTTCGCCTGCTCTCTATATGCCAGTTTTATTTCTTCATTAGTTGCTTTGGATGTATCTAATCCAAGTATTTTATAATAGTCTTTAAAAATCATATTATGCCTCCCAAAACAATTATGACATAATTATAGCATATAGTCACTACAAAATAAATAGTTTTGCAAAAAAAATAAAAGGCAAAAGTGCCAGTTAGGAAGCATCTTCCCATACTGTCACTTCTCCTTTTTTTAGACTTTTTTGCACATCTATTACTCTTTGATTTTCTGAACCTCGCCATTCTAGTTTGGGATTGTGTAATTCATCTGCATATTGCCCATCTACTAGTACATCTATATAGTGCATTACTTCTTTATCTTTCAAGTCCTTGTCAAATTTAAAACCTGTCCATGCCCATAAATTTTTATTTGGAAATTTTTCTTTAAATGTTTTTGCAAGTTTAGTTGTACCTTCTATATTTTTAGGATGCATTGGTTCTCCGCCCAAAATAGACAATCCCTCTATGTGGTCATTATTGCAAAGTTCCATTACCCTATTTATTGTTTCATCTGTAAATTCTTTGCCTCCGCTAAAGTCATGTGTCTCTGGATTAAAGCAGTTTTTACAGTTAAAAGCACATCCCTGCATAAATATGGATACTCTTACTCCTGGGCCATCTGCTATATCCATTTTTCTAATTTTGTTGTATTTCATATTTTATCTCTTCCCTTCATTATGTCATAAATTTAATTATAAATTTTTCTTTACTCGTCATCTTTATTATCTATATGTAATACTCTTTCTTTGATCTCCTGTGTTCTACCTTTATTCCAAAATTGACTTCCTATATATCCACAAGTTCTTCTTGCAACATTTAAAGTATTATGATCTTTATTTCCGCAGTTCGGACAATACCATTCCAAATTATCATTTATCAAAATCTCTCCATCAAATCCACATTTTTGGCAATAGTCTGATTTTGTATTTAGTTCTGCGTACATAATATTATCATATATAAATTGAATTACTTGTAATACAACTTCTAAGTTGTTTTGTAGATTTGGCGTTTCTATATATGATATAGCTCCTCCAGGACTCAATTTTTGGAATTTGCTTTCTAATTTTAGCTTAGAAAATGCATCTATATCTTCAAATACTGGTACATGGTAAGAATTTGTAATATAGTTTCTGTCTGTAATTCCTTCTACTACTCCAAATCTCTTTTTTAGACATTTCGCAAATTTATATGTTGTAGATTCTATTGGTGTTCCATATACACTGTAATCTATTTGTTCTGCTTCTTTCCACTGTTTACATTTGTCATTTAGTTTTTGCATTACCTTTAATGCAAACTCTTCTCCAACTCCACCATCTGTATGACTGTTACCTGTCATGTATTTTACACATTCATATAACCCTGCATATCCTAGTGATATTGTTGAATAACCATTATGTAATAGTTTGTCTATGCTTTCACCTTTTTTTAGTCTTGCTAGTGCTCCATGTTGCCATAAAATTGGTGCTACATCACTTGTTACTTTGCTTAATCTTTCATGCCTAATTCTTAAAGCCTTATGGCATAGCTCTAATCTTTCTTCATATATTTTCCAGAATTTATCTTCATCTTGGTTTGAAGATAATGCTACATCTACCAAGTTTATTGTTACAACTCCTTGATTAAATCTTCCATAATACTTTGGTTTATTAGTTTCTGGATCTACATATGGGGTTAAGAATGAACGGCAACCCATACATGGATAACAATTTCCATTTCCGTTTTTATCTATTTTATATTCTTTCATTTTCTTTTCTGAAATATAATCTGGTACTAATCTTTTTGCAGTACATTTCGCTGCTAACTCTGTTAAATACCAATACTTACTTCCCTTACGGATGTTGTCTTCTTCTAATATATACAATAATTTTGGAAATGCAGGTGTTATATAAACTCCTTTTTCATTTTTGAAACCTTCTATTCTTTGTTTTAAGAATTCTTCTATAATCATTGCCAATTCTTTTTTGTATTCGTCTGTTTCTCCTAAATACATGCAAACTGATAAGAATGGCGCTTGTCCATTTGTATTTGTCATTGAGTTTACCTGATAGTTAAATGTTTGAACTCCATCTTCAATTTCTTTCTTTATGTCTTGCTTTGCATATTCTTCACATTGTTTCTCTGATAATCCTCTTTGTTTATATTTTTTATAATATCTGTCATAACTACTTCTTACAAATGGTGCCAAATGTGTTAGGGAAACTGTTGCTCCACCATATGTAGATGATGTAACTCCTAAAATTATTTGTGTAGCTATAGTCATTGCAGTCAAAAATCTATGTGGTTTTTCTATCATAACTCCATTCATTATTGTTCCATTTTGTAGCATGTCCTCTAAATTAATTAATTCACAATTTGTTAAAGCATTTTGCGCAAAATAATCTGCATCATGAAAATGAATAATTCCCTCATCATGTGCTTTTACTACATCTTCCGGTAATAAAAATCTTCTTGTTATATCTGTACTTGTTATTCCCGCTAAGTAATCTCTTTGAGTTGTTACAACTTGTGCATTTTTGTTTGAATTCTCGTTATTCCAGTACTCGTTTTCTCCTTCTATTAGTTCTTTTATTGACTGATCTGTTGTGTTTGATTTTCTTACTAATGCTCTTGTATAACGATATGTAATATATTTTTTTGATAGTGCATATTTTCCAAAAGACATTAATTGTTCCTCAATAATGTCTTGTATATCTTCTACTAAAATTCTCTTTTTGTCTAGCTCCTCTATATAGTTTATAATCTCATTTATCTCTTCCTTAGAAGCACGCTCTTTTGGTTTTACCTCTTTATTTGCTTTTTCTATAGCTGTTCTTATTTTAGACCTATCAAAGTCTACTATTTTTCCATCTCTTTTAATTACCTGCATGTGAGTACCCCCTTATATATTTTGTTTATTTTATCTCTGTACAGCAGAGGATTTCTTTAGTTATTTTCAATTTCTTCTTATGTGATAATTTTTTGTTTTCGTTTTTAATTTATCCCTATAATATCCTATCTTTTTTATAATGTCAAACGCATATTTGTTATGTAACATATGCGTTTTTTTTATTGTTTTTTTAATATTTTTCGGCTATTTTTCCATTAATTTCAAACTGTTTTTTTGACAACTTTTTTGTTGAAACGCCTATTTGCCTACGTTTTTATTTTATATTACAAAATTATTACAGTTTTGTTACAAATTCATATCATTGAAAGGGCTGTCCCTTTAAAATACATTTTTAATATGATAAACATAGTTTTTATCTGCTATATATATTTCTATTATATCCATTCTAATAGTTTCTTCCTCTAATTTATTTATATATATATAATATTCTATTGTTCTTTTTAAATGTTTTTGCTTTATTTTATTTACAGAATCTACAGGTTCTCCATAATCAGAGTTGGTACGCGTTTTTACCTCCACAAATACATACTCTTTATTATCTTTTGCTATAATATCTATTTCTCCTTGTTTACAACTAAAATTTCTATTTAATATTTCATAGTTTTGACTTTTTAAATAGTTTGTTGCAATTTGTTCACCTAATATACCTAATTCATGTTTTAAATACATATATTACTCCTAACATTTGCAAATGCTATTGCCGGGCATGCTTTTTACATAACCATCTATTTCCATCAAAGATAAAATACTATTTAACTCTTGCATATTTATATTGGCCTTTCTACTTATTTCGTTTATATTTATAGGTTCATATTGAAGATATCTATATATTTTTTGATACTGTTCTGGCATTTCGATTTCTTTTTCTTGCTCTTCAGGTAATATATAAAAATCTAATATATCTTCAGGTGATGTAATTAATATAGCTCCTTGCTTTAATAGTCTATTTGTCCCAACTCCTTGTTTGCTGTCTATATTGCTTGGTATACAAAAAAGTGGCTTTTGAGCTTCTATAGTATATTTAGCTGTTATACTGCTTCCACTTCTATAACCCGCTTCTACTACTAAAGTTCCCATTGCTAGTCCGCTAATTATTCTATTTCTTTGAGGAAATGTTGTTAAGTCTGCCTTTCTACTTGGTTCATATTCACTAACAATGCATCCACCACATCTTATAATCTGATTATACAAATTAGTATGTTCTTCTGGAAATATATGCTCAAATCCACTTCCTATAACAGCAATTGTACGTCCCTTTTGACTTAATGCACCTAAATGTGCCTCCGCATCTATTCCCATTGCTAATCCACTTACTACACATATATTGTTTTTTGAAAGTTCCTTTGCAAAATCAAAAGCATATTTTTTTCCATATTGAGTACAATCTCTAGAGCCCACAATTGCTATTGAATTTTTGCTTAATAATGTATAATCTCCTTCTACATATATTTTTTTAGGGGGTGTTTTTACATTCAATAATCTATGTGGATATTCAACATCTGTAATTTTTATTATTTTAATATTCAATGCCTCCATTCTTTTTTCTGTTAATTTTTCCAATATTTTTTATCTAAATTTCTATATTGTATTGCTTCTGCTATATGCTCTTTTTGTATATTTTTCGCTTCCGCCAAATCAGCTATTGTTCTTGCAACTTTTAATATTCTAACATGTGCTCTTGCACTTAAATGCAATTTTTCAAATGCATATTGTAATATTTTTTTACTTTCTTCATCTAGTTTGCAATACCTTTCTACTAATTTGGGCGTTAGTTGTGAATTTGAATATATCTTATCTTCTTTATATCTTTTCAATTGAATTTTTCTTGCCATATTTACTCTCTGTTTTATCATTTCTGATGATTCTATTTTGATATTTTCCACTTGTAATTTTTCATATTTTACCGGAGTTACTTCTATTTGAATATCTATTCTATCCAATAGTGGTCCACTTATTTTTCCCATATATCTATTTATTGCTTGCTCACTGCAATTACATTCTTTGTCTGATGCACCATAAAACCCACATGGACATGGATTCATAGAAGCAACAAACATAAAATCACATGGATATGTTAATGTTGCATTTACCCTGCTTATTGTAACAATATTATCTTCTAGTGGTGCTCTTAAAACTTCTAGTGTATTTTTATTAAATTCTGGTAATTCATCTAAAAAAAGTACTCCATAATGTGCCAAACTTATTTCTCCTGGCTTTGGAACTTTTCCACCGCCTATTAAGGAGATTGGAGATATTGTATGGTGTGGAGCTCTAAATGGTCTTGTTGTTATTAGTGGACATTTTTGCGTTAATTTTCCACTTATACTATGTATTTTGGTTATTTCTAGGGCTTCTTCAAAGGTTAAATCAGGCAATATAGATGGTATTCTTCGTGCTAGCATTGTTTTGCCAGAACCGAGGAGAGCCGTATTAACAGTACATTATGCCCACCTGCTGCAGATATTTCTAATGCTCTTTTTACATTTTCTTGTCCTTTTACATCAGAAAAGTCCAAGGCATATTTGTTATTTTTATTAAGTATTTCTTCTGCGTCTATTTTTTCCTCATTTATTACTATCTCTCCATTTAGAAAATCCACTATTTCTGTTAAATTGTTAACTCCAATTATTTCTATTCCATTTACTATTGCTGCCTCTTGCACATTTTCTTTTGGAATTATTATTCTCTTTATATTTAGCTTTTTAGCTTCTATGCATATTGGCAATATTCCATTTACTTTCATAAGTTTTCCATCTAATGATAATTCTCCTATAAATATAGTGTCCTCTAATCCCTGTTGTTTTATTGCTTCTGTGCTTATTAATATTCCAATAGCAATTGGCAAATCAAAATATGGCCCCTCTTTTTTTATTTCTGCTGGAGCTAAATTCACCACTATTTTGCTACTTCTCAATTCATATCCTGAGTTTTTTATTGCTGTTCTTACTCTTTCTTTTGACTCTCTTATACTTGTATCTGGTAACCCAACTGTCTCCCATCCGTGGCATTCCTTTTGCTACATCTACCTGAACATTAATAAGGCATCCATCTAATCCATATAGAGCCATGCTTTTTACTATTGATAACATATTTTACCTCTTCGTGGTTTTTATTTAGAATTTAATTAATTTAGATATTAATAATTTTTATTTATTGAATAAAATAGAGATATACAATTTTTTAATGTATACCTCCATTATAATATATTGATTTTTATTATTTATCAATGCTTTCGACAAAACTAGTCTTTTGTTTTCATTTTTCTACAATGTTTTTATTTACAGGAATACCTGTATATTCTTGCGCTTCTTCTTCTCCATTTAATACTCTTAGCACACCATTTGCTAGTGCTTGCATTTCTTCTTCTCCTGGGATTATTATAATTTTTCCTAAAAATTCTATATATTCTTTTAGACCTTTTACAAAATATTCCTCATATGCTATTCCACCTGTTAATATTATAGCATCTATTTTCCCCTTTAGTACAACACTTTGCGCTCCTACTTCTTTTGCAACTTGATAAATCATTGCATCATAAACAAGTTTTGCATACTTATTCCCTTCTGATATCATCTTTACTACATCTCTTGCATCACTTGTGTCTAAATGTGAAATCAATCCTCCTTTTTTAGTAATTAATTCCTTAATTTCATTTTCAGTGTATTTACCTGAAAAACACATATCAATTAAATCAGTTGCCAATACTTTTCCACTTCTTGTTGGTGCAAATGGTCCTTCTCCATTTAGTCCATTATTTACATCTATAACTTTACCATTTTTATGAGCTCCTACAGATATTCCTCCACCAAGATGAACTACTATTAAATTTAAATCTTCATATCTTTTTCCTATGCTTTTGGCATATTTATGTGCAACTTCTTTTTGGTTTAATGCATGAAAAACTGTTTGACCATATATACCTTTAATACCTGTTATTCTAGCAATTTCTTGTTTTTCATCTACTGTTACTGGGTTTACAACATATGCCTTTTTGTTGTTTATCTTAGCTAAATTATGTGCTATTTGTGCTCCCAATACAGAGGCATGTTTCATTGTATATCCTATTTGTGCATGATGCAATAATTTATCATTTACCTCATATGTTCCGCCTTTTACTGCTACTAGTCCACCACCTCTACCTGAAAACGCATCAATACTTTCTAACGGAATATTATTTTTGTTTAATGCTTCAATTACCATAGATGTTCTATATGGCAGTTGTTCAGATATGTCATTAAACTTTGCTAGCCTTTCTGTTTCATGTGTCAAGCTTTCTTTAAAAACCATTTTTTCATCATCAAAGACTGCTATTTTTGTAGATGTTGACCCTGGATTAATTGTTAAAATTCTTTTCATTTTATTCCTTCTTTCTTTTATTTTTCTCTTTTAAATATAATATCTTTCATGTCTGATTTTTCGTAATTAGCTGTTCCATTTTCTACAATATCTCCACATGGCAAGTCTAATGTAATTTTTGCTTTGTATTTGTTTTTATTTATAACTATTATAAAATCAAAGTTAACCGTAAACTTAATATCATCTGTAGTTTTTTCGAGTTTTTTTATTAATGTTCCATCATGTACAATTTGTTCATCATCATTAGATTCATATTTTCCTATTCCCGTATTACTAAATCTTATTGCTATATTGCCACCTTGATTTCCAATTTTCAAATTTCTAGAATCGCTACGTGTTGCTCCATTATACTTTAGAACTTCATCTACAATAGAATCTTCCGCATAGCTATACATTCTTCCTTCTGAACTATTTGGCATATATGCCTTAATCTCGCCGATTTGAGGAGAATTTATAACTTCAATATTTTCTATACTAACACTGTCTATATACATTTGTTTTTCCGATTTATATTCATTGTTTTTGTCTATATAAAAATATATATCATTATTTTGAAATATGTTAAATGCCCATTTTTTATCTGTTCCTTGTTGTTCTACTCCTTCGGCCGTGCTAACAACTATTATTTTTGATAATTTAAATGGCATATTTTGCTCGCCTTCTACCTCGTATTTTATCATTATTATTGCTATAATTATTAATATTAAAACTAATACTGTAACAGCCACATAAAACTTTATGGTTTGTTTCCTTTTATCAGTTTCCATTTTTCCTCCTTGTATTATTGGCGGAGTGGGTGGGATTCGAACCCACGTGCCTGTTTTCGCAGACTAACTGATTTCGAATCAGCCTCGTTATGACCACTTCGATACCACTCCATTAAAATTATTATTTTTTGCTTCTTAAATATTTAAAAAATTCTTTTAATATTTTTTCACATTCTTTTTGCATTATGTTTGTTTCAACTTCTACTTTATGGTTAAATTTGTAATCTTCTAGCAAATTAAGTACCGACCCACAAGCTCCTGTTTTTGGATCCATTGTTCCTATATATACCCTTTTCAACCTTGCCTGTATTAATGCTCCTGTACACATTGCACATGGCTCTAGTGTAACATACATTTCACAATCTTGCAATCTCCAAGCACCTATTTTTCTACTTGCCTTCTGAATTGCTATAATTTCTGCATGCTGTGTGGTATCTTTCTTTTCTTCTTTTTTATTATAACCCCTTGCTATAATCTTTCCATCTTTTACTATTACAGCACCTACTGGTATTTCTTCTTTGTCATATGCTTTTTTAGCCTGTTTTATCGCTTCTTTCATAAATTTTTCTTTTTTTAACATACTGACTCCCGTTTTTAAAGAATCCCAGTTGAAATATAACAACTGGGATTTATAATCAATGTTTTATAAATTCAAATACAAAGATTGCATTTGGTGCGCCATAGAGGAGTCGAACCTCCGACCATCAGATTAAGAGTCTGCTGCTCTACCAACTGAGCTAATGGCGCATATTTTCTTGAGCAAATCTTAGAACAAGTATTATTATAATGCCGTATTCCAGATTTGTCAAGAAAAATACATTAATTTCTACTATGGTTATTCTATTCCTAAATATTCATTATATGTTACTTCTCTATCTATTGTTTTATCTTGCTTTATATCTATTATTCTATTTGCTACTGTTTGCATTAGTTGGTGGTCATGTGATGTGAATAACATATTTCCCTTAAATCGTGTCATTCCTTCATTTAATGCCGTTATACTTTCCATATCTAGATGGTTAGTTGGTTCGTCCATTATTAAAAAGTTGGCACCAGATAACATTATTTTAGATAAAACACATCTTACTTTTTCTCCTCCAGATAAAACTGCAACTTTTTTTAATGCTTCCTCACCAGAAAACAACATCCTTCCTAAAAAGCTTCTTACATATGTTTCATCTGGGTCTTTTGAATACTGTCTTAGCCAATCTGTTATATTCAAATCTACATCAAATAAATAGTTATTGTCCTTAGGGAAATAGCTTTGTGTAATTGTTGTACCCCAAATAAGACTCCCTGCATCTGGCTCCAGTTCCCCGGCAATTATTTGAAATAACACAGTTTTTGCATTTTCATTATCTGCTAAAAATGCAATTTTATCTCCATTCTTTACTGTAAATGATACATTATTCAATATTTTTTCTCCATTTATAGTTTTAGATATGTTTTTTACTTGTAAAATTTCCTTTCCTGGTTCTCTATCTGGTTTAAAATCTATGTATGGATATCTTCTATTCGATGGTTTAATTTCGTCTAACTCTATCTTTTCTAAAGATTTTTTTCTTGATGTAGCTTGTTTTGATTTTGATGCGTTTGCACTAAATCTTGCTATAAATGCTTGCAATTCTTTTATCTTCTCTTCTTTTTTCTTATTTGCTTCTTTCATTTGTTTTAATGCTAATTGACTAGATTCATACCAGAAATCGTAATTACCAGGATAAACTTTTATCTTTCCAAAATCCACATCTGCTATGTGTGTGCATACCTTATTTAAAAAGTACCTATCATGTGATACAACTATTACTGTGTTTTCAAAATTAATTAAAAACTCTTCTAACCAGTTGATAGTTTTTAAATCCAAGTCATTTGTTGGCTCATCTAATAGTAGTATATCTGGATTGCCGAATAATGCTTGAGCTAAAAGAACTTTTACTTTTTCTTTTCCTTCTAATTCAGACATTTTTTTATAATGATTTTCTGTTTCTATTCCCAATTCATTTAATAGTTGACTAGCATCTGCCTCTGAATTCCATCCATCAAGTTCAGCAAATCTCTCTTCCAACTTTGCCGCTTTCATTCCATCTTCTTCTGAAAAATCAGGCTTTGCATATATTGCATCTTTTTCTTGTCTAATTTTATACAGTTCTTCATTTCCCATTATAACTGTATCAATAACTGAAAAATCTTCATATGCAAAGTGGTCTTGTTTTAAAACAGATAGCCTTTCTGTTTTTTCCTTTGTAACTTCTCCTTTGCTTGGCTCTAGCTCACCAGATAAAACTTTTAAAAAGGTTGATTTCCCAGATCCATTTGCACCTATTATTCCATAACAGCATCCTTTATTAAATTTTATATTTACATCTTCAAACAATGTTCTTTTTCCAAATCTAATTGTTACTCCTACTGCATTTAACATTTTAAATCCTCCTTGTATTTTAACCTATCACTAATTATACAATACTTTCCAGTATATGTCAAAAAACACACTGTATGTGTGTGTCTTTTAATTTAGCATACGCTTTCGTTTTAACCATATTGTTGCAACTATGCACATTATTATAGAAAAAACTGTAATTATTAAAAATCCTAGTGGTTCTCTTTGAAATGGAAGTTCTACATTCATTCCCCATATACTTGCTATTAATGTTGGTATGGCAAGTATAAATGTTACAGATGTTAATATTTTCATTACCGCATTTAAGTTATTAGAAATTATTGAAGCATATGTATCCATTGTACCACTTAAAATATCACTATATATTTTTGCCATCTCTATAGCCTGCTTATTCTCTATAATAGCATCTTCTAGCAAGTCTTCATCTTCTTCATACAATTTTATAATTTTCCCTCTTGTTGTTTTTTCCATTACAACTTCATTAGATTTTAAAGATGTTGTAAAGTAAACCAAGCTCTTCTCTAGATCTAACATTTTTAGTAGCCCTTCATTTTGCAAAGAATTTTTTAGTTTATTTTCTGTACTTTCTAATTCTTTATTTATCTTATATAATAGGCTTAAAAATTTTTTTGAGTTTGCATATAATATTTGTAATAAAAATCTACTTTTCTTATATGTTATAACATTTTCTGTTTTTATATCTTTAATAATATCATTATTTTTTTGTGATACTGTAATTATATAATCATCTCTTACAAAAATCACACCTATTGGCATTGTTACGTACACTCTTCTAGTTCTGTCACTTTCTATAACAGGAATGTCTATTATATATAATGTTGTATTGTCATCATCTTCTGTGTCTATTCTAGCTTTTTCCTCTTCATCTAAAGAATATCTTATAAAGTCTTGTTTAATTTGAAGTGCTGCACACACACGTTGAATTTCTTCTTCTGTCGGGGATATCATGTTAATCCAATTACCTTTTTTTAGGTCTTTGGTTTCCTCTGTGATGTTTGTATTAATATCTGTATTATACATTTTTATCATTTGTATCCCCCCCTTAAGAAATTACAGCTGTTATATTTTCTTATTTTTTGTTATTACTATTATTCCCATTATTAATATAGTAATTCCAAGTATTCCTAAAACAACAATTGCAGGTTTTTTGTCTTCCTCTTGAACTTGAATGTCATTTAGCGAAGTATACGCATTGATTTTATATGTTCTTGTTGTTGTTCCATCTTCGGCAGTTACTATTATTTTTATAATATTTTCTCCTTCTTTTAAATTGGAGTTTCCAACAATTTCTATTTTACTTTTCTCATTTTCAGGTTTTGCTAAAATATTTAATTTTTTTGTATTTTTGTCAATTGTTACATTGTAGCTATATATATTGTTTTTGAATTTTGGAGATATGCTTGCACCCTCTATCTCTAAAGTTTGTAAATTAGCATTTGCCATTTTTGCATTATCAATTTTTGTTACATATATATAATATGTTTTCTGATTTCCTGCTTCCGCTGTAACAACTATTTCTATTGTATTCTTTCCTTCTTTTAAATTCTCGTTTCCATATATTGCTACTTTTGCCTTTTCACTGTCTGTATATGTTTCTATATCTATTTTTTCGGTATTTAAATCTACTGTTAAATAATATTCTGTAGTATCCTTATCAAACTCTGGCTCCATATTCTCAATTTTTATTATTCTTAAATTCGCATTTTCAGATTTACTTTCTTCATATCGTGGTGGATTGTAGCTTGGATACTCAGGCTCATAATAATTGTTTTCTTCTTCGTGATTTTGCTCTGGTTCTGTCACATTTTCCTGTGTATCATTTTCCTCCGTAATATTTTCGCTTGTATTGTTTTCATCTACTATCTTTTCTGTTATATTAGATTCTTCATTTTCTATTTTTTCTGTTAATGCTTTTACATTTGTTGATAAAATGAAAATTAGCAGAATTATAACACCTATTACTTTAATTTTTCTCATATTTTATTAACATTCCTTTCTAAATTGTTAATAATTAATATTGCCACTCTTCATTTTGCAATATTTTTTTTGGATTTATTGTTGTAAGCTCATTAATTTTGTTTTCTCCTATTATCTTTCTTATTTTTTTAATCGCATCTAAAATAATTAAATAAGTTCCATTTTCCCTATGCACATCGCTTCCTAAAAAATGTACTTGATTTTTTTTCAATAGTGTTTTAATAGTTTTTTCAGCTTCACGTCCATATAAATTTACAATACTTCCATAATTGCATTGAATCAAGCATCCCTTTTCAATGTATTCTTCGACAATATCTGGGTCTTTTTGTACACACTTATACCTTTCAGGGTGAGCAATTATTGGCTTTATTCCCTTTGCTTCTAAATAATATACAACATAGTCAAAATATTTAACATTTGTTGCTAATGGTAACTCTATTAACATATATCCGCTATTTGCAAGTGTTAATATTTTTTTGTTTTCCAACAATTCTTCCATTTGATTAGTTATATATATTTCCATTCCAGAGTGTAAATTTATTTTAGTTCCTTGCTTTTTCAGTACTTCTTGTAATTTTTCCTTCCAAAATATTAATTCTTGTGCGTTAGTTTCGTAATAATTTAAAAGAAAGTGTGAAGTTAAAATAACATCTGTAAAGCCTGCTTCTTGTGCCTCTTTTAAAATGTTAAAAGTCTCTTCTACACTTCTTGCACCGTCATCTACATTCGGAATAATATGTGAATGTATATCAATCATTTCAAACCTCTATTTATTCTTTAAATATTCATTTAACTGTTCTGTTATCTCTTGTTTTTTATTTTCTTCTATATTCCCCGTTGTTTCAAATTGATAATCTGCCTTTTGATGTCTTCTTGTTGGTTCTACTGATGTTGTTGAGCCATAATAATATGTAGATTTATATTCTTCTGGTTTAATAGGAATTTTGTTTATAATAACACCTGCTATTTTACCACCAACATTTTCTATTGATTTTTTTACTTTTGCTAAATCTTCCTTTTTTGTTGATTTATATGCAGTTACTATTGTTGTTGTGTCTGCTAATCTTGCCAATATCAATGCATCTGTAACTAGTAAAGCTGGTGTTCCATCTAATATAACAATGTCAAAAGTTTTCTTTAATTTTTCCAACATTTCTTCCGTCTTTTCCGATGCTAACAATTCAGATGGATTTGGTGGAACATTTCCAGAAGGTATAATATATAAATTATCTATTTCCGTAGTTGTTACATATTTTAGTATGTCTATTTTCTTTCCTCTTTCATCTACTCCAGATAGATAATTTGATAGTCCTGGTGTTGAATTTACAGAAAACATTGTTGCTAATCTGCCTTTTCTCATATCTGCATCAACTAATATAACTTTTTTGCCTGCTTGTGCAAAAGTTACAGCTAAGTTAGAGGATATCCAACTTTTGCCTTCTCCAGGCATCGTAGAAGTTATTAATATTGTTTTTAAATCTTTTTGTGAATTCATAAACTGTAGGTTTGTTCTTAAAGTCCTAAAAGTTTCCGCTATTGGTGATTTTGGACTTCTTTGAGTTATTAATTCTTTTTTCATATTTTATTCAATCCTTTCTCTTTGGTATTCTCTATCTTACTCTTTTACTTTTAATTTCCACATCATAATTTGGTATTGAACTTAATACTAATAGTTCTGTTGTAGCTTCTACATCTTGCTCAGTTTTTATAGTATTGTCTAACATATTGGCAATTAATACATAAACTGCAGCTATTACAAGTCCTATAAATGCAAATATAACTACATCTTTCATGTGATTAATATTGCTTGGCACTGCATTAGCCTCTGCTCTATCTAATAAATATACATTGCTTATGTTATATATTTCTACTATTTTTTCGCCAAATACTTTTGCTATTTCATTTGCTATTGCTGCTGCTATGTTAGGATCTTTGTTTGTTACAGATATTTCTATTATTTCTGTATTTTTTGCAGAATTAACTTTTATCTTGCCTCTTAATTCTTGTATGTTTGAATCTGGTATATTTAAGTTTTCACACACCTGTCCTAAAATAGCTTTTCTTTTTATCAACTCACTATATGTTGAAACAAGTTTTGAGTTCATTGTTAAATCTGTTGCACTAATAGCACCATCTCCAGTTTGCCCAGATGAAGAACTTTGTGCTAATACCAATGATGTGGTTGATGTATATTCAGGTTTAACAAAAAAATATGAATACCCTATACCTACGGCTACAAACATTAGCGTTATTAATATAATCTCTAACTTTTTATTCCAAAACATAAAAAACAATTCTTTTAAATCTAATTCTTCCATAATTTCCTCCTTAGTTTTTCATATGAATATAGTATAACCATAAAAAAAATATTTGGCAAGATATTTTTATATATTTTGCCAAAAAATCAACATTAACCAATGACAACATGTAATAAGCCAAATAAACCATCTTATGTTTTTTCTATTATTTTGAATAGGTTCATAATTCTATCTATTTCAAAAACTTATTTATCGAGCAACCATTCTAAAACATTTTTTATTTTTATTCCATCTTCATTAGAAACAGGTATTTTATCTGAAGTTAATATTATTTTTTCATAATTGTCATTTATTTTCTTTAATGATCGTAATTCTCTGTCTAATATTTTTGTGTTATTCTCATCAATTCCTTTTAAAGTATCTGTAACCTGTACATATAATCTTCCTTCATTATTTATTGCTACAAAGTCTACTTCGTATTCTTCTATTTTTCCTATATATACATCATAACCTCTTCTTAAAAGTTCAAAATAAACCACATTTTCTAATATATGACCGAAATCTCCTATTTTTCTCCCTAGCATAAAGTATCTAAAACCTAAATCAGATACATAATATTTCCCTTGAGTCTTTAAATATTCTTTTCCTTTTATATCATATCTTGAAGCTTTATATAAAAAGAAGCTTTCTGTGAATCCTTCTAGATACCTTTCAACTGTTCTTACATTTATATCTTTACCATCATTTATCATGGTATTTGCTATATTATTTGCAGATACAAGACTGCCTATATTATCCATAGCAAAATTAGCAACATTTCTGAGCATAGTTTCATCTTGTATTTTCTTTCTTGTCATAACATCTTTTATTATTATGTCGTTATATACACTGCTTAAATACATACTTACATCGTCTTCAGTATCTAATGATGTAGTATATGGAAGTGAGCCTAATGAAATATATTTTTGATATAACTCTTCATTATTTAAATCTTCATAAGCTTCTTTATATTCTTTAAAAGATAGTGGTAACATTTTAACTTCTATATATCTTCCAGATAAAAGTGTTGCAAGTTCACTTGATAAGAGATTAGCATTTGAGCCTGTTATATACAAATCAACGTTTTTCTTTATATATAAGCTATCCACTGCTTTTTGGAAGCCATCTATTTTTTGAACTTCATCTATAAATATATAATATTTTTTCTTTTCTTTTAATTTATCA
>ERZ825670.72-NODE-72-length-136274-cov-5.839597_pt1 | contig 136274 bp, 116 predicted proteins | sample MGYA00519929_ERZ825670 | MGnify/ENA primary metagenome ERZ825670 (study PRJEB31778, sample SAMEA3449207) | human gut metagenome | biome: human gut; feature: human-associated habitat; material: faeces | place: United Kingdom | collected 2010/2012 ...
CCTTATAATTTTATTGCTATTACCAGTAGGGTAAGGAGTAATAAAATGATAGCAATAAGACGAAGGACTTTTATTATAAAAGTTCTTTTTCCTATTTATCAAATCTCTTTTCGGTAATAGATTAACTTAAATTTATTGATATTTAAATTAAGATTTGGTATAATCATAATAGCGGAGGAATGTGTGAATATAAATAGGAGATGAAGGATTATGAATAATAAAGTACAAAACATTTTATTAGGAGTTTTGGCAGTAGGCCTAATAGGAATAACAGTAGCATATGCTGTATTAACTCAACAATTAACAATAAATGGAACTGCAAAAGTAGCATCTGCTAAATGGGATGTTCATTTTGCAAATATGAGTACAGGAGCAAAAACAGGATATGCAGAAATTGCAACAACTGGTAAATTAACTGCATCAGGTACTACTGTATCTGGAAGCTTTGGTACATTAAAAGCACCAGGAGATTCTATTACATATACATTTGATGTAACAAATGCTGGTAGTATTAATGCAAAAATTACAGGTATAAATCCAACTACACCAGGTAAAACATGTGCACCAGCTACAACAGGTGGAAGCTCATCTGCTGCTACTACAGTATGTAATGGTATTACATATACTATTCAATATACTGTTGGTGGAAAAAATCTTGCTGTTGGTGATACATTAACTGCTGGTGAAACAAAACAAATTACTATGAAAGTTGCTAAGACAGATAATACATTAGCTAGTGAAGATGTAACAGTAACTGCTACACCTATGACTATTACTTATAGTCAATATTAATATTATTAAATAAAACTGAGATGATATAAAATGGCTATACATCCAATAGAATACAGATATGGTACTCCTGAAATGAAATCCATTTGGGAAACTGAAAACAAATTACAGAGAAAATTAGATGTAGAATCTGCTCTAGCTCAGGCAGAAGGAAAACTTGGCATAATTCCTCAGGAAGTAGCAGATGAAATAGCAGCTAAAGCTAATACCAAATATGTTAAATTAGAAAGAGTAGATGAAATTGAAGCTCAAACTAAACATGACATAGCTGCATTAGTTAAAGCTATTGGAGAAGTCTGTGATAATGATGCTGGAGAATATGTCCACTTCGGAGCTACTTCAAATGATGTTGTAGACAGCTCCAATTCTTTACTTTTAAATGATTCAATTGAAGTTTTAAAAGAAAAAGTAGAAAAATTAACTAAAATAATGCTTGATTTAACTAAAGAAAATATCGATAAAGTCTGCATTGGCCGTACCCATGGTCAGCATGCACTTCCAACTACCTACGGTATGAAATTCGGTATTTGGGCTGATGAACTTCACAGACAATATGAAAGATTGGAAAATGCTCAAAAAAATGTTTGTGTATCTATGATGGATGGTGCAGTTGGTACTACAGCAGCTCTTGGTGAAGACGGATGGAAAATCCATAAAGAAGTAGCTAATATCTTAGGATTACCTGCAGCTACAATTACCAATCAGGTTGTTCAAAGAGACAATCATGTGGAATTCATTTCAACATTAGCTAATATTGCAAGTACTTTAGATAAAATAGCTCTAGAAATCAGAAGCCTCCAAAGAACTGAACTCATGGAACTTGGTGAATACTTTGATCCTGAAAAACAGGTGGGAAGCAGTACAATGCCACATAAAATGAACCCAATTACAGCAGAACGTATTTGTGGTATTGCAAGAATTGTAAAATCATTTGTAAATGCCGCACTTGACAACAACCCTCTCTGGCATGAAAGAGACTTAACCAATTCATCATGTGAAAGAATAATGTTTCCGGAAAGCTGTATTTTAACTGATTACATCCTCAATTTAACTATTAAATTAATGAGCAATTTAGTATTCTACGATGAGAATATTGAAAGAAATTTAAACTTAACTAACGGATTAATTATGGCTGAAAGATTAATGGCAGAACTTACAAGAAGCGGAATGGGAAAACAAACTGCATATGGAATCGTAAGGAGAAATGCTATTAAAGCTAATAAAGAAGGCGGTCTTTTAGGAGAACTTATTTTAGAAGAAGAAGATGTCCAAAAATACCTAACCTCCGAAGATGTTGAAAAAATTATGAATCCTCATACATATATCGGTTCATCTAAAACCATTATTAATGAATTACTTGAACAATCTAAAGAATGGTTTAAATAGAACATAGACATAATAAGTAAAATGAGGTGAAAAATACATGAGTGATGTAAAAATTTTAAAATCTATTGATATAACATCATACACAATTATGGGAACTGGGATTGGAGTATTATTCTCAGTTTTAGCCTCCATAATTCTTTTAGTAGCTATAGGTATATTAAATGCTCAAAGCATTGGAATAGTGGCTTATATCATCCCAACACTAATTGTTGGAACTATAATGTGTTCTATATATAATAGATTTGCAGAAGGATATCTCTACAACTGGTTAACAAAAAGGATGAATCCAATTACTTTTGAATTAAAAGACGGCAAAGAAATTACTAAAATTTCAACTGTGCCAACTGCACTTATTGCATCAATTATAACAACAATTCTTGTTATTTTACTTTGTGCAGTGTCTATATTCATTGTTCCAATTATACTATCATCAATAGTTCAAACTTTAATGTTTAGTGGACAAACTGTAATGGCATTTGCACTTTACCAAGTTGCAGCAGTTATAATGCAGCCATCAGTTATTGCAATGATTATAGTCGGATCATTTATTATAACTTTTGTATTTACATTAATTGCAACTTACATCTATAATTTGCTTGGAAGTAAAGGTAAAGGAATTGTCCTAGACTTATCTAAAGATAGTGAAATGACTTCTCTAAATTCCATTAACCCGCTTAGTTTAGTTATTGTATTAACAGTAATCAGCTTAGTATTCAACATTATTTTAGCTATCATTTCATTAGTTAGTGGCGGAGATGCTTACCAAGCATTAGGCAATATTGTTGGTGGATTAATAAACGGAGTTATAGGTGGCGGTCTTTTAGCTATATTCTATAATTTCTTAGCTACAAAACTTGGAAAATTAAAAATAGAGTTAATTGACAATTAAATCAATTAACTTTTTGTTTCTTTTTTTATTGCAGGAACATATCCTTTAAGAGCAAGTGACAAGGATATAACTGTTACTGAACTTAATGCCATTGCAAGAGCAGACCATTCCGGCATGAACATTATTCCAAAGCCGGCATACAGCACACCAGCTGCAAGTGGAATTAATATAACATTATATGCAAATGCCCAGAATAAATTTTCTTTAATTCTAGTCATTACTTTTTTAGAAAACTGTACAGCAGCAACCACATTTTCCAAATCTCCTTCCATTACAACAATATCCCCACTTTCCATAGCAATATCTGTCCCATTACCCATAGCTACACCAATATTAGCCTGAGTAAGTGCCGGCGCATCATTAATACCATCTCCAACAAATAAAACTGTTTTGTCTTCTTTTTGAAGGTTTTTAACAATGTCTAATTTGTTTTCAGGCAAAACTCCTGCTTTTACATTATCAATACCCACTTGGCTAGCTACATTTAATGCAGTTTTCTTGTTATCTCCTGTAAGCATATATGTTTCAATGCCCATTTTGTGCAATTCTTCAATAGTTCTTTTAGAATTAGCTTTAATTTTATCAGATAAGCTTAAAATACCTTTAACTGCACCATCAATAGCTACAAAAATTATAGTTTTGCTAAGATTTTCTAAATTCTCATATTCTTCCAGAACACTTTGAGGAATTTCAATATTCTGAGACTCCAAAAGCTTTTTATTTCCTGCTAAAACATCTTTATCATCAACTTGAGCTTTTAAACCTTTTCCAGTTATGTTTTCAAATGATGAAGTTTGATTAAGTTCCAGATTCATGTCATTTGCTTTTCTGACAATTGCCTTAGCTATTGGATGATTGGAATTTTTCTCTACACTGGCTGCAAGTTCAACTAGTTCATTTTCACTGATTCCATAGCAGATAATATCATCCACTTCCGGCTGACCTTCAGTTATGGTTCCTGTTTTATCAAATGCTGCTACATCAATTTTACCTGCATTTTCCAGAGTATCACCATTTTTAATCAGAATACCAAATTCTGCAGCTCTGCCAACACCTACAGTTACTGCTGTCGGAGTAGCTAAACCTAATGCACATGGACAGGCTACAACTAAAATTGAAATTAAAGTTGTAAGTGCAAACAACAAAGTAGAGTCAAATACAAAGTACCACAACATGAATACAACGACAGCTATTGTTAAAATTGTTGGTATGAAATAACTAACTGCAGTATTAGCTAGTTTTTGAACTGGAGGTCTGGAACTTTGAGCTTTTTCAACCAAACGAATAATATTTGACAATACAGTTTCACTACCAATCTTTTTAGCTTTAATATGTAAAACGCCCTCCTGATTAATAGTACCTGCAAATACTTCTTCACCATCTCTTTTAGCTTTAGGAATTGGTTCACCATTAATCATTGATTCATCAACATAAGAATGACCACCAATTACTTCACCATCTACAGGTATTTTATCTCCAGGACGAACAAGTAAAGTATCATCAATTTGGATTTCTTTAATATCCACCTCTTTTTGAGATACTATATTTCCATTATCATCAAGTTCTATTAAAGTAGCTGCTGTTGGCTGAAGACCAATAAGTTCACGAATTGAATCAGAAGTTTTCTTTTTAGCTCTTGCTTCAAGATACCTACCAATAAGTAAAAATGATGGAAGCATAATAGCTGTTTCATAAAACATAAATGAATGATCAAGAACAATGTTAAATGTTCCCAGAATACTTGAAAGATATGCAACAGTTATACCCATTGAATACATTACATCCATGTTTAAATTCTTATGAACAAGACCGTTGAACCCTGCTTTAAGTGTAGGTAACGATACATAAAGAAATGGGATAATACTTATGATTAAAGAAATTATTCCCATAGATAATCCAAATGGATGCCAATGAATATACATTAAAGCCATTAAAACAGCTGATGCTGCAAAACCAACTATAATCCTATTTCTTTTATCCTTCAAATCATTTTTATAAATTTCATCTTCATTTATTTCAAGTTGCCCTTCAATTCCAAGTACTTCAAATCCTAAAGAGTTTATAACTTCCTCCATGTCTTTAACAGTTGCTTTTGTTTTATCATAATTGATACGTGCTGTTTGTGAAGTTAAATCTGCCTTAACATCAAAAATGCCATCCAAACGTATTAAAAAGTTTTCAACATTCATGACACAAGAAGCACAATGCATCCCATTAAGTTTAAGAGTAACTTCATCAGTGTGAAGTTCAAACCCTAAATTTTTAACTAATGTTTCAATTTGTTCAAAAGGAAGTTTCTTTGGATTAACAGTTAAATGCAATTTATTTGAAGCTAAATCTGCATCTACTGATTCCACTCCTTCAACTTTTTCAAAAGTTTTATTTAAACTTAAAACACAAGAAGCACAATGCATTCCTTCAATAGGCAAATCCATTTCTTTAAGTTTTGCCATTATATCACAACCTAATTTTAAATAAATTATTTTTAGTTAAAAGTAATAATCACACATATATAAATTATATGCTTCTTTAATAAAAATTTATGCATGCCTAAATAAAGTTTAAAAAAAGAAAATTAAATGTCTTTAACAAGACATCCGTCCTGAATAACTTTTAGAATATTGTCGTTATCAGCTAAAATACTTACATCATCTAAAGGATTACCATTGACTAAAATTAAATCAGCTATTTTATTTTCACTAACTGAACCTAATGAATCTTCTTTACAAATGAACTCTGCAGCTTTTATTGTTCCACTAGCTATAGCTTCATCATTACTCATTCCAACATCTGTTAAATGAATTAATTCTTCCAGATTATGTCCATGGGCAATTACTCCACTATCTGTTCCCATTAATAAATCCACTCCTTCCCCATAAGCTACAGCTATATTTTCTTTGTGAACTTTAACTATTTCTTTTAATTTGGCTGTTTTTTCAGCTGCATAATTATCCCATGCAGGAAATCCGCTATGATATAAAAAATCATGAACCAACATTGTTGGAACTAATTTTACATTATTTTCAGCCATTTTACGAGATGTTTTTTTATCAATGAATGTTCCATGCTCTATAGAATCAAATCCCGCATCTATACAGTTATTAATCCCTTTTAAACTGTGGCAGTGAGCTGAAACCTTTAAATCATTAACATGAGCTTCATCAACTATTGTTTTAAGTTCTTCAACATTGAACTGAGGATAATCTGGAGATGTGTTTGTTGTTAAGACTCCCCCACTAGCCATGACTTTAATAAAGTCTGCTCCTGCTCTTTTTATTTCACGAGTCTTTTTTAGAACTTCCAGAGGTCCGTCACACCTTCCTTTAGGAAATCCCGGATAAACTATTTCCATGTCAAAACCTGATGGTAAAAATAAATCAAAGTGTCCTCCTGTTGATACTAAAGGAGTGACTGATATTTCCATTTTAGGAGCTATAAATAAACCTTTTTTTTGAGCTATTTTAACTCCAATATCTGCAGGGCCACAGTCTTTAATTGTTGTGACCCCTGCATCAACTGTTTGTTTTCCATGTTTAATTGCATTGTAAAAATGTAGTGCTAAAGGATTTGCCATGTTTTCTTCTTTGTGAAAGCCATTAGCCATAATATGTGCATGGCAGTCAATGAAGCCCGGCATCAGATAATTATCCTGTCCGTCAATGATTTTAACATTGTCTTTAACAGACAATTCCTTTCCAGATATTTGTTTAATGTGCTTATCTTCAATTAAAACATTGCATGAAGTTTGAATTTCTTCATTTGGATTTAAAATATTTACATTTTTAATTAAAGTTTCCATAATAACCACATTATTTATAAAATAGCTATTTTACCATTGTCCCCATCAACTTCAACTAAAACACCATTTTTTAGTTTATCAGTGACTTCTGGAGAGTCAACCATTGGAATATCAGACATTATAGCCCCAGTAGCAATAATTGGTTCTGCATTTAAACATATGATGGCTTTAGGTGCAGTATTATTTTTTTTCATTTGAAATATAACATAAGATCCGACAGTTGAACCTTTTCCTCCGGGAATGAATAAAACTTTATCTTTAATGGATTGACCCTTAAGTTCATGATTTGGATCAATTACAATTCCAGTTTCGGGATCCACCCCACCTAAAAAACTAATTGGTTCGTTGCTTACTATTAATTCTCCACTATCTTTTCCTTTAGCAATATTTCTACAGTCAATCATAAAAATCACTTAAGCAATAATTCTTTGATATAATTTTATAAGAACTATTACTTAAAATTAAAGAGCATATTAAAATGAATTATATGAAAATTTCAAAACCAAAAAAACATGTGTAAATGATTTTAATGAATTTAATAAAAATTTAAAAGATGAAAAAGAGTTATAAATCTAGACAACATCTTTTTTCATGACTTCCCTTAAAACAGCCGTAGCATAAGAACCTTTATTTATTGAAAATTCAGTTAAAACCCCTTCATCTGTTGGAATAGCTGAAGCATCCCAAACTTGAATTCTCATAGACCTTCTTAAACCATGACTTCCTAAACGAGGCATTTTAGGAACTTCAAAATCTTCTTTAGTTAAATTATAGCTATTTAAAACTGATTTTTCCATTTCACCAACTTCACCATCGGCAAAAGGTACTTTAGTTCCATATAATGGAGAAGTAGGATTAGCTTCAAAATTATCTATTAATTTCTGATATTCTTCAGGAGTTTTATCACGAACAATTCTCTCTTCATTGTCAATAATAATATCTCCTTCAACATATCTGTTAATTCCCATAGCTACCCTTCTGCTAACGGCATCATTAAATAAATAAGACTGATATGCATGAACAAACATTCTCTGAAGAGGTTTTGGAAGTGCATATAATGCATTTTTATAAGCTTTATCATCTAATGGTCCTTTTTTAGCATCTTTAATAAGTTCACGAACCATCATTTTTTCATAACGCATTCCTTTACTCATAAATTCCAAAGATTCTTCTAAATTTCCATCATCATAAGCCTGTCTTGCCTTCTGATTTTCTTCATGTTCTTCACCTGTAGGATTTCCAATGTATCTTCTAACGGCTTCTTTTAAATCATTTTGAACTAAAGCTTCACCTACCAGGTGAGTGTTTGTTCTTGGTTTACCAAATCTTTGCCATCCAAAGTAATTAGGAACACCAGTAACTTCCAGTTCCTTTAAAATATTATTAGCTACTTCAGCACTTTTTTCAATATCATCAATATCCCGGATAAGAATTCTGAATTTATTTCCCTTTAGCTGTCCCATTCTAAGTTTTTTACGTCCACGAACAACTTTTAAAAAATCAGTTTTATAAATAGTTCCTTCCAAATCCTTAACTTGCCTAAACTGTTCTTCAGATTCCATATTAGATATACAAATCCATTGACGAGTACGGGCTTTTTTATCTTTCATTCCTGCAAAGCCCATTCTTTTTCTACTAATGTGCAAATCTCTTGCAATATCTAAAACAACATCTAAAGTAGTTCTACCTACTTTCTCAATCCAAATCCAAATATTAGGTCCTTCACCAGTTGGAGTCACTTCAGGGATTTCTTCAACATAAAAATCTTCATATTGATTCCTAATAGTTCCGCCAATTCCTTCTTCATCAGTTACATAAGTATTAGCATTTAACATTGTATCACGGAATTTAAAAAAATTATATAATGCCCCGACCGGGATTTGAACCCGGGGAATAGGATCCGCAGTCCTATGTGTTATCCAAACTACACCATCGGGGCGACATTAAAAATAGTTATCAGTCAATATTATGATTTTAATAGTATTTAAAAGCACTGTTTTATTTAAGAATTTTATTTGATTAAAAAGCTTTACAAAAAAACAAAATATAATTTATTGATTTAAACCCCTATTCTAATTTAAAAAAAATAATATTTCATTTATAAAAAAAATAAAAACGAATCATTTTTTCAATGATTCTTTTAATTCACCTAAGGTAGCCATACCAATATCACAGGCATAAGAAATGTTATACAAACTAACATCCTTTATTATCAACTTTTTAGCTATTTCAAATTTTGTTTCCTTAATTCCTTTCCACATTCCTTTTCTAAACCCTTCTTCATATTTTTCCTTACCAAATTCCTCTACAGTAACCATATTAACACCTGATTTATAGATATGTTTTATTTTTAGCAATAATTTCCATTTTAGCTATTTAAATCATCAATCTTGTTTCTCACAATAATTCAATAGTTCCAATCTTCCCACAGACACACCAGTTACTTGCGAAATTAACTCCAGAGGCAAACCCTCATTCAATAAATTCTCAGCTATCTCCTGCCTAGCCTTCACAATTCCTCTTTTCTCACCTTTTTGTTCGCCTGCTTCATATTTTGACCGACCGAACTCTTCCATCAAACTCATATTACATCACTTTAGATGAATTATCCACATCATTATTTTCCATTATTACTAAACCGCTCCAATCTTTCTACAGACACATCAGTTACTTGCGAAATTAATTCCAAAGGCAACCCTTCTTTCAATAAATTCACAGCTATCTCCTGCCTAGCCTTCACAATTCCTCTCTTCTCACCTTTCTTAATACCTCTCTTCTCACCTTTCTTAATACCTCTCTCCTCACCTTTCTTAATACCTCTCTTCTCACCTTTTTGTTCGCCTGCTTCATATTTTGACTGACCGAACTCTTCCATTAATCTCATGTTATCACTTAATATGTTGCTTAATTTTTGTCGTGTTTCTCCATCTTCGATGAATTTGTCAACTAATATCCAAGTTAAAGTAAATACAAATTTTGAATTCTCTTTAATGGATTTTTTTAGCTTACTTAGTGTTTGCACTGTTTTTTCCAAATGTTGAGCTATTGTGCCATCAAGTGTCATTAATGGTGATAATGCAAGGTTTATTAATTCGTTCTGGTTTATTTTTTGGTTGTTTTTTATTTTAATTTCAATATTATTTATAATTTCGCCTGCATTGTAATCTTTTAAAGATATTACCAATATTTTAAAACTAGATACTGGATTTACTTTATAATCAATTACTTTAGTGTCTTCTACAGTACTAAATACTATAATATATATTGGTTTGTCTCCAAACCTAGCTCTATCTTTAATTGCAGTATAAATATTAAATCGCCGTTTATCATCCAAATAGATATGTGTCGATTGAAATTCAAACATTAAAATCACATGATCCAATTCCATAATTAAATCTGCACGATAAGCCTTTAAATCTATTTCCATCAACTCAGTAGGATTAAAATTAACCATTTGAGTTGATAATTGTTTTGGATTAATATCAAGCATCCTCAAAGGAATCATATTAATTAAACTAAAAGCATCACTTATTCCAAGCCCTTTAAAAAACTTATCGAAATGCTGAGCTGCCATAATTTTCACCTAAATAAAATCTAATTTGTAATAAGTAATATAACTTAAAACTTATTTAAAATTTTCTATTTACAAATACAACAATTATTAAAAAGTATTATAAAAAAACAAAAGCACATAAACAATTTAAAGTGAAAACAATATTTTTTAAATAAAATGAGAAAAATAATTTAAAACCCATCAATCAGGTCTTAAAAAGTTATAAATCCCATTTTATTCCAAATGAAACCAATACATGCAAAATTTCATTTGTGATTTAACAAATCAAAAAGGAGATAATTTGTTTTGATTATTTAATATCAAATACTAGGATAAATTAAATTATCTAGAAAAAACTATTCTCCGACTTAAAACACTTTAAAAATGTTTTTACTTTCTCAAATATTATTTAAGAAAGGGAACAAAGAAAAAATAAAAAAACTTTATTCCAAGATATACTATATCACAAGGAGTATATAAAGTATTCCTAAGTTTAGAAAGCAATATTTCAAAATCAAATCAATATTACCAAATATATAATGTATATGAATAATCTCCATAACTACGACTAGCTACACTAACATCTTCACCTACCGCTCCAGAGCTAGCCAATACCTTTCCTCCCAAAACATTGTTTTCCTTAAACTGATAATTCTTAAGACTTAATTTCTCAAATTTCTCACGACATAACTTAGAAACTTCCCTTACAGAGTGTTTTGAATTATGATTTTCATCTAAAATATTGGAAATATCTTCTATGAAAACTCTGTCTGTAGAATTGATTTTAGCACTTAATAACTCCATTGTGTCTTGAGCCGATTTAAAGTCATGCGAAGTGCTAGAATAATTAGGATTAGAAGTAGAAACAATTGAATTAACCATCAAAATAGCTATAAGTAAAATTACAATAGCTAAAAATGCATCAATAATGTAAAAATATCCTTTTTCATCTTTCATGATATAAGGATTATAATAAAAAATAGATAAAATTTAAAGAAGTGTGAAAAAGTTAATTTTCACGGATGTGTTTTACCACTTTTTCTTTTTTAAGTATGGATTCGTCACATGCCTTTTGAACTTTTTCCTTCATGATTTCAAAGTCTTCAGGTGTTGTATCTCCAACGAACTTTTTAACTTTAGTATAAGCAGCTTCCCTAAATAATGGAACCAGTTTTTCAACATTTCCATCTTCTTTAATTAAGTTTGGTTCACCAGAATTATCAACCTTACCAATTTCACGAATAGGAACATCATATTTAGCTACTGCTTTTTTAATATCTCCAACAATTTCAGGAGGTGCAATCAACATTAATGAATCAGTTGAAACACCTAACGGATCTATATTTAATGTTTCAAGCATGTTTAATACTTTTGGAGCTACGCAGTCACGAATTTCTTTTTCATAGAACTCTAAACCTACTCCTGTTGTATTGGATATTTCATGTGCATCTCCACGTAATCCCCCATTTGTTACGTCAGTCATTGCATGGATATCTTTAATTAAATCAGCTTCAAAAAGTGCATGAGATGCCTGGACAAAGTTTACATTTAATGTATCCCATATTACATCAAAAAAGCCATTATATAATGCAGTTGTTGTAATAGTTCCCCCACCAGAACCTTCTGTAAGTAAAATTACATCACCTTCAGTTGCTCCTTTTCTTGCAGTTGGAGGATAATCTGATACCCCGACACTTCCTACAGCAGAAACAAATCTATCGCCTAAAACCATGTCTCCACCTACACGTAATGTACTTCCTGCCACTATCGGAACATCAACAAGTTCAGATACTGCTGCTACACCTGCAGTAAAATCAAATATCTTACCAACATCCCCATCATCTGCCAGATGAACATCACTTAAAATAGCTACAGGATCTGCTCCCATTACACAAACATCTCTTAAAGTAGCTCTTGTAACATGGAATCCTCCTAAAAACGGATAGTCACTTAAACGAGAATGTATTCCATCAACTGCAGTTGTTACATAAACTTCATCATTTTTAACTGGTGCTTTAACTACTCCCCCATCATCCTGTTCAGAAGGGTTTACCAATGAAGCTGTATCTGTACTGGAAACTATTTCTGCAATTTTTCTGTGAACAAAGAAATCTCCAGCTCCGCGAGAACCTACACCCATTTTTCCCATAGCCACATCTGCTTTTGGAATATCTACAATTTCTTTTAAAAAATCATCATCAAGAGAATTTAATTCCAAAGTAGTTTTTACTTCATCAATAACAGCTTCAGCCATTTTACATGAGTTTTCTTCAGACAAATCTTTGTATTCTCTAATTCTACTTGCTAAAAGAGCAGTTAAATCTTCATATGCATAATCATCAATTCTTTTTCTTACAAAACCTTCAATATCCATAAATACAATCTCCAATCATAATTCTAAATTAACAAAATTCTTTAATATCTTTAAACCTGCAACTCCACTTTTTTCCGGGTGAAACTGTGTTGAAAATAAATTATTTCTGCTTAATGCTGCAACAACATCAATTCCATAATTACAAGTGCCTGCAATTATTTCATCATTATCCGGAACAACATGAAAAGAATGAACAAAATAAAAGTACTCTTTATCAACACCTTCCAAAATTGGGCATTCTTTAACAACATTTAATTTGTTCCAGCCCATATGAGGTATTTTAAGCCCTTCTGGAAGATATTGTGCCTGACCTTCAAATAATTTTAAACCCTCAACATTCGGACTTTCTTCACTTGAGTCCATAAGAACCTGCTGACCTAAACAAATTCCCAAAAATGCCTTATCACTGTCTACATGTTCATGAATTACTTTTTTAAATTCTTCAAGATTTTCCATTGCACTGCCAAAAGCTCCAACTCCCGGAAGAACCAGATAATCACTGTCAGCTATTTTCTCAATGCTGCTGGTAATTTCAACATCACATCCAATTTTTTTAAAGCCGTTGGAAATGCTTTTTAAATTTCCGCTTTTATAATCAATAATCGTTATCATAATTCTACTTCCAGTCAATAGCTGACCTAATCATTCCTCCAAAGTCAGAAAAAACAATTTTATCAGTTCCTAAAGTTTTTGAGTGAGCATCAAGTTCTGCAACTACATTATCATAACCTAAATCCCTTAATGGTTCAACTAAACGAGGCCCATCAGTTACAGCTATTGATTCACATTCAATTTCTTCAACAGGAAATGCATGAGGAACACCGCATACAACATACAAATCAACAGGGTTTTCCTTTAAGTAGTCTGCAGCAGCTTTTCCAGTTATCGGATACTCATCTAATCCACCAGTAATATAATCAATATCTGCTTTTAACTCCTGTTTAATATTAACTGCATGATTTCTAATTCTTGAAAGGCCGATATTTTCATCTAAATTAGCTATAATTATTGGTTTATTTTCCGAATTAACTTCACGATAATCAAAGTTTAAAATATCTGCAAATAAATAGGAAGTTTCTTTTTTAGCATTTAATACAAAGGCGACTTTTTTACCATCTCTTAATGCTTTTATGATTTTTTTAGCCACCTCTTCCTTATTATCTCCAAAATTAGGTTGAATGTATTTTCCCTGAGCCATTCCTCTGGTTTTTTCTATTTCAGTGGCTTTTTTAAGCATTTCAATTTGACGGTCCGCCTCTTCACGCGGAATTATCCCGTACTCGACAGCAGAATCTAAAACCATAATTGCTCCTTCGGTATTATCTCCTTCACCAAATCCTCCGTGAGATTCAACAGGAATAACTGTACAATCTAAATCAGCATTAGCAATTGCTTCTTTTAAGTCTTCACCAATAATCATACTGGCACATGTACCTACAACACCTATAAACTCCGGTTTAAACATGTCATAAGCTTCTTTTAATGTATTCTCTAGTTTTTCACTAGCTCCTAAAATAAAGTCATTTTCGGCCATTGCTGTAGTTAAAACACGTACACCATCACTTTCTAAAAGTCTGCCAGTTCTAAAACAACAACCATGAGGTCCATGCATTATAATAACATCAACATTCATGTCTCTTAAAGTATAAAGAGATGCAGCTATGGGACTTGGTCTTGGATGCATTTTTTCACCTATTCACTAAATTTTTTATATATAATATTAAATTTTCTTAATTTATAAAATTAAGTTTTAATAGTATAAAGAATATATATCTAATGTATATAAAATATGTTAAATAAATTAAGGAGATAAAATGAATAAAAATATAGCGATTATTCTTTCAATAGCTGCCATACTTATTACATTAACCTGTGTTGGGGCAACTGTAATTAATAGTGATGGCGATATGAAGCAAAATACATTTGATGGAATAAAAATAAATGTTCCTCACGATGCTAAATTTATACAAATACCTGACGGATTTAAAGAAAATACATATGGAATAACAATCCACACCTTTAAAGATAACCAATCAATGGTTAATTTCTTAAATAGTTTACAAAATGCAAAAATCGTGTCTTTACCGGATCAACCACCACAATCTGTTGCATTTACTCAAGGTGATACTACAAACATCTTAGTAACTAATGGAAAAGAAGGAATCTGTGTTGGTGCTCCTGATCAAAATTTAGTGCTTAAAATGGCAAACAGTGTAATTTTCAGTAATGGACATCCATCTGAAAGAAACCACGGAGTTATGGGAGTAGGTCAAAAACATCTTGATAAAGATAAAGATTTCAACCTTATGGTAGGAATCCTTGCATTAGTCGACAATAGTGAAATTAACATTGATAATTACAATACTGCAATCATAACCACTGTCGATCAAACTAATATAGATATAGATGAAGGAAATATAGATATAGATGAAAATAATACGGATATGGACTCAAATATTAGTGACATAACCGAAGTTGTAAATGTTAGCGATTCATCATCAGACAACCCAACAGAATCTGGAGATATGGTAAATGCAGAATTAGGTGCTGATAATTCAGTTGATTCAATGTTCACAAGCAGCCCTAATTCCCAACCAAGTTCTGAAAGTGATGATTCAAGTTCTTCCTCCGATGAAGAACCATTATCCAAATCAGAATGTAAAGAAATGGTTATCTCATACCTCTCCGACAGCAATTATGATATAGACCATATAGAACATAAGGGAGACATTTATATATTCTATATTACAGATGACAATGGTGAAGATATTGGTACAATAACTGTTGATAGTATAACTAAAGAACTTGACGACACTGGTCTGTCAATTAAATAAAAAGGAAAAATTTAGATAAATTAATTCCTTTTTTCTTATTTTTTTATAGATGATATCATGGACTTAGATTCAGAATTAGTAGAAGAAAAAATTAGACAATATCGTGTTTTTAAAAGTTGTTCCCAATCAACCCTCATGGGGCTTTGTGAAGTAGCTAATCATCCAATGAGTCAAGCCAGATTATGCGCATTAGCTAGTGGATTTTCAGGTGGAATTGGAGGTACTTTTGATGAAGGAACCTGTGGTGCTTTAACTGGAGCATTAATAGCATTGGGATTTTTAGAAAATGACGAAATTAAAATAAAAATGGATGCTAAAAAATTATATGATGCTTTTAAAAAAGAATATGGTTCAGTTCAATGCGGTATAATTTCAAAAAATGGAGAAGACAAATCCCCATGTGTTGACTGCTGTGTTTATGCAGCTAACGAAGCAATAAAATTATTAAAAGAATAAAATCTTATTTTTTACTTTTTTCATAAATACTTTTCAAATCCTCTTAGAAAAAGAAAATACTATTTATTAAACTAAACTAAGACTATGAAAAGCACAGAGTTTAATGAAAAAGTTCTTGATGTTTATGGTCAATTGCCTCTTGATTGGCTTACACCTGAAGACATATGGTGGAATACTTTAAGAAAAATTTTAAATGAATTAGATGAACCAGAAAGTGTTAAAAAAGAGATTTATGCTCAAATTCAAAAAGATATTACATGAAGAGGCAATTAACCTCTTGTAACAATACTTATAACATCTTTATCTTGCAATTCATAATCAGCAGCAATTCTCATGTTTTTACGTGCATCTACTGCATGCATAAAGTTATCCCCAATATCTGAATGAACAAGATAAGCTAATTCTTTAGGAACCGCACCTTTAGGCACTAAAATTCCATCAGGCAAAACATTTCCTTTTTGATCTGTGTATTTATGTTCATCCTGAACTGGATAAACCACAATCATATTAAGTAAACCAAATATAGCTTCATTTAATGCTGTTTGAATACCTGTTCCACCATATTTTTCTAAAATATTAGTTCTAATATATTCTAAAGCTTTAAGCTGATTATCTGACAATTTATCTTTTTCTAAAATTTCAAAGTCAGAACCTCCCGGAGTATATCTAATTAAACCAGATTCAGCTGCTTTAACTAAAGCTATTTCAGATTCTGCAGATGCAGGTATAACATAAGGATATTTTTCCTGCATTCTTTTAATGTTTTCCTCAGCAGTTGGTAAATCAGCTTTATTAGCTACAATAAGCATTGGTTTGGCTATATGCAATATATTACGGATAAGTTCCATGAAATCTTCTTTTTCCCATTTGGTATAATCAGGATTAACTTTTCTTTTAGCTTCAATAATATCTTCCAAAGTTATTCCAGTACCTGACAATTGGTCAAAAATTACTTTAGCTATGTCTAATTTTTCAGCTTCAATTTTACGTACAAGTCTAACCCAATTTCTGTTAAGAATTCCATACATCCACATTACAATTTCATCTTCCAGAAATTCAATATCCTCTAAAGGATCATGAGAACCGGCTTCTACGCTTTGTCCTTCAGCATCAGTAGAACCAGAAGCATCAATAACATGTATTAAAACTTTAGCTTGCATCAAATCATCTAAAAATTGATTACCTAAACCCTTACCTTCATGAGCTCCAGGAACAAGACCTGCAACATCTATTAATTCAACAGGCAACAATCTTTTTCCATCAATACAAATGGAATTTCTAGGATTACAAGTAACATTCAATTCTTTACAAGGACATTCACTAATAACATGAGCAACTGCTTTATTAGCATCAATAGTAGTAAATGGATAATTAGCCATTTCTACACTTGAAGAAGTTGCAGAGTTAAAGAATGAAGATTTTCCAACATTTGGTTTTCCAGTAACTGCAATTTGAAGCATAATATCACAATAAAAAATAAATAATTAATTATATATTTAAGATTTAAATTATATAAATCTAATACAAAAAACATAAGTGAAAAAACATGGATGGCAATAAACCTTCTGCTCTAAAAGTTCGTCAAGGATTACAGGAATTCATGACACAATCAAGAGAAATGAGCTTTGGAACAGAATTTAGCAAAGAATTCTTTGATGTTGTTAATGTTGATATTGAATTAAACAACTTAGACCTTGCATTTAACAATTATAAAATTATTAATTTAACAGACATACATATTGGCCAATGGTTAAATCCCGAGTATTTAGAGGGAGTTGTTGAGTATGTAAATACCTTAAAACCAGATATGATAACATTGACCGGAGATTATGTTTCATATATTTTAGAAGGCTATGAAGAGGATTTGAAAAAATCTTTTAAAAAATTAAAAGCAAAAGACGGGAAATTAGCTGTTTTAGGCAATCATGACCATTGGCTTGGAGCCAGTGAAATAAGAAACATCTTAAAAAAAGCCGATGTTAAAGATTTAAGCAATGATGTATACACACTTAAAAAATCTGAAAAAAACGACAATCACAAAAAATTACTCAATATTGCCGGAGTAGATAGCTATACTGTCGGTGCTGATAATCTGGATAGTGTTTTAAAGAAATTACCTAACCAAGGAGCAGCTATTTTACTTGCTCATGAACCAGACTTTGCTAAAATATCTTCTGAAAGCGGAAGATTCGGACTTCAAATATCCGGACACTCACATGGCGGACAGTTTATTATTCCTGGAACCAATATAGCTCCATTTAGAGGTCCTAAATCAACCAGATATCCTGTTGGAAAATATAAAGTTAAAAATATGATTCAATATACGAGCAGAGGTCTTGGAACAAATACATTTTGGATGAGAATAAACTGCAAACCTGAAATAACATTATTCCATTTAAAAAGTAATGAAAAACAAAAAATAGAAATTATCTAGATTCCTATGGAAAATACAAACCAGTCAAATGTTAATAAAGCTAAAATAATTCTAACTTCAATTACAATTGGAATAGCTAATATATTAATAGTTTTAGCTATGCCTATGCTTAGTGATGATTTTGTTTTGGGCCGTTGGACAAATGCAATAATTATAATCTTTTTATTAACAATTGCAAACACAATATTATGGCCTATTTTTACCAGAATACTGATGAGGTTTTTTATTATAACATTTGGAATAGGTGCACTTCTTCTAAATGGACTTATGTTTTATGGGGTTGCATATTATCTTCCAGAAGTTAAAATAGGAATAGGAGGAGCTTTAATCGCAACATTATTCATAAACATAGCTACAACACTTATATTTAATATAGCTAATATTGACTTTTACAATAGACATATCATCAAAAAACTTTCTAAAAAAGTTAATACTGACAAAAAAGCTGCTAGAAAATATTCCGGAGTAATAATGATTGAAATTGACGGATTAGCTAAAGAAATTTTAGATGAAGCTATTGGCAAAGGATATATGCCTACACTTAAAAGATGGATTGAAAATAAAACACATACTCTAAAAGAATGGGAAACTGACTTATCAAGTCAAACAGGAGCAAGTCAGGCAGGAATTTTACATGGAAATAATAAAGACATTATAGCTTACAGATGGGTTGAAAAAGAAAATAATAATAAAATCATAGTTTCATCTAATTTCTCCCACGCTCCATTAATTGAAAATAAAATATCTGATGGAAATGGATTATTAAGTGATAATGGAGCCAGTAGAGCAAATATGTTCAGCGGAGATAGTGATGATTTCATATTTACATCATCTAAAATCATAGAACTGGATAAACTATTTAATAAAACATGGTACTCTGTATTTACCACCTCAAATAGCTTTCAGCGAATATTTGTATTATTTTTATGGGACATTCTTAAGGAATTAAAATCCCAGATAGTTCACAAAATCAAGAACATACGTCCCAGAATGAAAAGAGGGATAATATATGCAACATTAAGAGCCGGAGGAAATGTATTTTTAAGAGAAGTTGTAACAGAAACTTTGGCTGGAGATATTCTTAATGGAGAAATAAATTCAGCTTATGCAACTTATGTAGGTTATGATGAAGTAGCCCACCATTCCGGAATACGTGATAATGATGTTTGGAGTGTTTTAAAAGAGATTGATTTAGAGATCAACCGTTTGGAAAATGCTGAAAGTATTTCTAAAAGACATTATGATTTTGTAATTCTTTCAGACCACGGACAGGGAAACGGAGCTACATTTAAACAAAGATACGGAATAACTTTAGGAAACTTTGTAAGGAGATTTTTACCTGAAGATATGAAATCCTTAAAAATAGATGAAGAATTAGACCACTTTAAAAATTCATATATTCCCAGAAATGAATCAATTGAAAATATAAAAGAAAAAATGGATACTATAAAAAATTATGACATATTTAATGAATATGAATCATTACAAAACTTTAAAGAAAAAAGTATGGATCTTTTAAAAATCGATGAATTATGCAAAACAGAAGAAATTCAAAAACTTAGAAAAAAATATAACGACAGCCTTGATTATATTAGAGGATATGAAGCTTCACAACACACTACTAAAAAAGCATCCGACTCTGAATTGATTGTTTTAGGATCTGGAAACTTAGGTCTGATTTACTTAACACAATGGAAAAATAGATTAACTTATGAGGAAATAATATCATTATTCCCCGATTTAATTCCAGGACTTGTAAAACATCCCGGAATCGGATTTATACTTGTTAATTCAATAGCTAACGGAGGAATGGTTATTGGAGAAAATGGTATTTATTATTTGGAAAGTGATGAAATAACCGGAGAAAATCCACTAGCTAATTTCGGGAAAAATGCTTCGAAACATCTTAAAAGACATAATACCTTTAAAAATATGCCAGATATTCTTGTAAATAGTTTTTATGACCCTGAAAGTGGAGATATCTGTGCATTTGAAGAACTGATAGGCAGCCATGGCGGACTTGGTGGAACTCAAACCAAACCCTTTATATTATACCCTTCTGATTGGGATTGTCCTGAAGAGCTTGTTGGAGCCAAATCAATATATGACTTCTTAAAAAATGGAATGGAAAAACTGAAAGAGGAATAAAATGGAAAATAAAATTTATATAATTGGAATCGGTCCAGGATCAAGTGAATATTTAACTAAAAAAGCTATAGACACCGTAAAAAGTAGCGATTACACTGTTGGAAGTACAAGAGCAATAGATTTATTTGATGATGTCAACAATAAACTTGCATTTAATGTGAAAGATTTACTAGATAAACTTGAAAAAGGAGTGGATTTGGCTATTGAAGGTAATACTGTATCAATATTATCCACTGGAGATCCGGGATTTTCAGGTGTTTTAAATACTGTTTTAAGAATAGCCAATGATAAAAATTTCCCGAAAGAAAAAATAGAAGTAATTCCAGGAATCAGCTCTCTTCAGTTAGCTGCTGCCCGTAACCACATTCAGTGGGATAATGCAAATGTTATGACTTTTCATGGCAGAGAAAACATTGAAGACATTTTAAAAGTTATAAACAACGGTAAAACAACAATAGCGCTTCCTTCTAAAAAAGTTAGAGACATGGCACAATTTCTATTAGATAACGGAGTAAATGAAAACCGCCAGGTAGTTGTCTGTGAACGTTTAAGTTACGATGATGAAAAAATTGTTCAATCTACATTAAAAGATATTGCAAGTAGTGAATTTACTTACATGTGTATTATGATAATCTATTAGGAATATTTACCTTTAAAATTCATTTTAAAAAGCATTTATCATTTGATTTTAAAATTAAAACTTTTATAATTAGTTAATCATAGTTTAAGTGTTAATTTTTTAAAAAAAGTTAACAGCTGGTAGATACTATGATTAGAAAAATAAACCTGATAAGTTTCATTTTCCTATTTATTTTTTTGATAGGCACTGTTTCTGCCACAACAATTGAAAATGAAACTCAAACAATAAATAGCAAATTAGAAAACACTAATGAACACCAATTTCAAGGAACAAATAATATAGAACCTCAAAATGAAATACTTTCCACACCCAAGGCTAAAACATTAACTGTAATTAATTCACCACCAGTTGAAATGCATTATAAAGATGGGAGTAAACTTATAGCAACATTAACCGACAATAATAACGATATGCACCACCCAATAAGTAATGCTAAAGTTATAATTAATATTAATGGAGCTAATTATACCAAAATTACCAATTCAAATGGTCAGGTTATGTTATCCCTAAATTTAGAATCCGGAGAGTATATGGCAAAAGTGATATTTGAAGGTTGTGATTTTTATCACCCATCAACTTCAACTTCCAAAATAACAATTAAACCTACAATAAATGGTGACGACCTTGTTAAATACCATAAAAATGATACACAGTACTATGTTGGATTTACTGACAATAAAGGAACACCACTAACCAACACTGAAATAACATTTAACATAAATGGAGTATTTTATAAAAAAACTACAAATACTGAAGGAATAGCTAAATTAAACATAAATTTAGATCCCGGAAAATATATTATAACTTCATATAATCCAAAAACTAATGAACAACGCTCCAATAAAGTAACAGTATTGGCAACAATTAGCTGTAACTACGATTTAGCTAAATACTACAAAAATAAAAAAGCATACTCTGTTTACTTACACAATTTAGACGGCAGCTATGCCAGATATTCAAATGTGACTTTTAATATAAACGGAGTATTCTATACTAAAACCTCAGATAATACAGGTTATGCATCATTAAACATTAATTTAAATCCCGGCCATTACATAATAACAGCAATGTACAAGAATTGTTTTGTTTCAAACAGCATACTTGTTAAACCTACAATTCAAACCAGTGATTTAGAAATGAATTTCAAAGATGGAAGTGCTTTTAAAACATTTGTAACAAGCAACGAAGGAAAACCTGTAGGATCTGGAGAAAATGTTACATTTAATATAAATGGAGTGTTCTATACTAAAACTACAAATTTAAACAGTATTGCATCTCTAAATATTAACTTAAACCCTGGAAAATACATAATAACCACTTATTATAAGAATGTTCAAATTGGAAATAAAATAATTGTTCACCCTGAAAATTCAACAAAGATATCTAAAAACTTAAACAGAGATTTTACTTATGAAATAGCTATTCCCAATTATGTAAATGTAACCCTTCCTAAAGTAGAAGCTGAAAATAATTATACAGTTAAAGCTGGAGAAAAAGGAATTGTAAAATTACCAAAAAAACAAATTTTTGAAGTCAGCAACGGATTAAAAAATTACACACTTTCAAACTATAAAACAGACAATAAAACAAGTGTTTTAATTAATGACAAATATGTTTTCATACCGTTTGATGAAATTAAAATTAAAACAGGTAAAACAACTAGAATTCAAAAAGATAGTGGTCTTTTAATTTATTCCAGTGAAAATTACACACATATTCGTTATTATAATACTGCTGATAGAGACATCAGTCAATTTGGAGTTACAATAGATAAAGAGGGAAAAATAGCTGAGAGAATTAATTACATTGAAAATGGTGAAATAAGAGCAAGTCTCCTATTTAACACTACTGGATTTGACGAATATGGAATCAGATATAATTTAGCACTAGCTAATGGTTTAAATCCCGAAACTGAATTAAATACTAATTATATAAAACTTACAAATAACCAAATAAGTCCAATAAAGTTCACCTCAACCAATGAAACCGTGACATTAAATACAGCTAGAGAAAAAATCGTTGGATACATAACTGATGAAAAAATCAGCACCATATTTAAAACTAACAATAATCTAGTTGAAAAAACAGAAAATATAACTTATGGAACTCATCCAAAGTATAATACAAACAATAACTTTGAAATACTTCAGTCATATGCTATTATTAACTCTAAAATTACCCAAACAGATGTAGAAAACTTAGCTTTTGGACTTGATTATTTAACAAGCTATAAATTGAAACATATCCAGGGAATGTTTTTAGCTGGTCTGAATTCTGCTTATTTAAGCGATTTGTATGCAGATAAATATGCTAAAAATTTATCTCTTAACTGGCAGAGAACAAAAACAGCAGTTGTTTTAGGCGGAATTGATAATGACAAACTTTATCTTCACATGGCTAATCCAAATATGGGAATGTCTGCAACTGGAAAAAATACAAGTAAAATAACTGAATTTAACTTTATGACCTCCTTATTTTTATCAAAAATAGAACAGCATGTAATGAATCCAATTGGAATTATTTATAACAATAACATAACTAGCTCTTTTGATGAAGTGATAAATGCTCTTTTAAAGTCAGAAGTCAGTCTTGTTAATCGCGGAGATTCAATATATGTATTTTGTGAAAATGGAAGCAAATCTGTACTTATCATAAACACAACAACAGGAATTTGCAAGACTGTTTTGGTTGATGATGGTTTTGCATATAAAGGAGCTACTCAAAAAACAGATAAAGGAGAATGTACAATATGTATGATTCCCAAATTACTTGAAGAAAGTTTAGCTAAACAGTTGAAAAATATCCAGGAAACTATAGATAATGGAATATTCCAGATAAATAAAAATATTGATAATTTCATGAAAAATATCCATCCGGCAACCATAATCGGGTACAATATCGGCGCGTTATCTCTAAAAATTCTTGGAGGAGCTGTTTCAGGAATTTCAACAATTGTATTATTCCCAGCTACCTTTGCTGTAGCATTTCAAGCAGTAGCTAATAAAATCAGAGTCACTTTTGCTGATGAAAAAGACACACATTACTGGTACAGTCATTTTACACCAAGCAGACCAGGTTATTTCCAGGATACCAAATTGTTTTTAATTCCTAAAGGAACCCCTGAAGTAGATTATGTTGAAGTACATATCAACCCAGATAATTCCTTAAACCGCAGCCAAGCGAAATATATAAGCAATGGTAATGTGAGAAAATTAACTAAAGAAGAGACCTACCAGTATTTTGATGAAGAATATTGGGATCCTCTCAACACTCCTAGAAAATTAGGAAAATATTAAATGGTGATGCTATGGGAGATAATTGGAAAAAAATAAAAGAAAACTTTCAAAAGGAACCGGCAATATCAAAAGTGCTTTATGTTTTAACATTTATTGTATTAATTTTGATTATTCTGGTAGAACTTTGTGGATTACAGCTCCCAATAGATATTGGAACTCTAAATATGATCTTTTGGGTGTTAATAGCTATATTTCTCTTAGTAGAAATAGTATATAAATTGAAAAAATAAAAAAATTTAAGTTAAAATATTAATTTTAACTTTTTATTTCTTTTTTTAAAGCTGAATAGCTTCCTGTTTAACTTCTGTATTGTCCTGATCTTCGTATAAAATTTTAGCTAAATTCAATAATTTTTCCTGACCTTTAATTTCATCTTTAAATAAAGGAACTTGAGCTATAATTTGTTCTGGGAATTTTTGATCAATTAAAGCTAAACGTTTTTGCTGCAATCTGTGTCTGGAGTGGCAGAAATCACAATCTGTAATATCCGGCATTACCTGATTTACAATTACACTATCTACAGTGATGTTATAATTTTCTAAAGCACCTAATGCTCTTTCAGATTCATAGATAGACATTTCTTCAGGAATTACAACCATTTTAAATGTGGTTCTGTCAGGATCAGATAAAACTTTTTTAGCTTCATCAATTTGCTCTTTAGTTCTTTTTAGCTCTTCAGTAGTTTGAGGATTATCAGCAGCATCCATAAATGGAATGAGATTTTTTAAAGAATTAGCTGCAGAACCTAATTTTGCTTTAATCATCATCATTTTACCTACCCATGAGTCCATTACATCAGGGAATGACAATAATCTTAAGGTATGTCCTGTTGGTGCAGTATCAAATACTACAACATCATATTCATTTGAAGTCATGACAGATAAAAATACTTCAAAAGCAGCAGCTTCATCAGCACCAGGAGAAGAGGATGCAATATCCATTTGGTCAGATAAGAAGTCTAAACCCATTAAACTTTCTGAAGTGGAATTAGCTTTTTGAGCATCAAGAACTGCTTGTTTTTGAGCCATAGCTTCATCAGGATCTATTTCAACTGCAAATAAATTTGTTTTAATTTCTCTAGGATAATGGCCAATCGGCACTTCCAAAGAGTCAGATAAAGAATGTGCAGGATCAGTTGATACAATTAATGTTTTTTTACCTTGTTCTGCAAGCCATAATGCTGTTGCTGAAGAAATTGAAGTTTTTCCAACTCCCCCTTTTCCTCCAATAAACATAAAAGTTGTTTCATCTTTGTTAAATTTAAAATAATCTTTAAATGCCAAGAAAATTACCTCCATATTAAAAATTTAATTTTAGTAACTAAAAGTAATTTTATAATTTTTTCATATATAAAAGTTTACTATCTAATATATAAGTTAAAAAAATCATAATAATTATCATTAAAATTTTTCCAAGGAGTGTAAAGCATGAACGAGCTTCCAAAATTAGATACTAAAACAACAAAAGAAAGCATAATCAAATTCATTCAAGACAAAGTATCTGAAGCTAATGCAAAAGGACTTGTTGTTGGATTAAGTGGTGGAATAGATTCAACATTAACTGCATACTTAGCTACAGAAGCTGTTGGTAAAGAAAATGTATTTGGAATTGTTATGCCATCTACAACCACCCCAACAGAAGATAAAATTCATGGAACAGACATTGCTAAAATATTAGGTATTGATTATAAGGAAATGGCTATTGACAGTATTTTAAACGAATTTTTATCTGTTACACAATATAAAACAGAAAACGAACAGTTAGCTATTGGAAACCTTAAAGCCAGAATCAGAATGTCTATCATATATTATTATGCAAATTCAAAAGGTTACCTTGTAAGCGGAACCGGAAATAAAAGTGAAATACTAATTGGATACTTTACAAAACACGGAGACGGAGCCTGTGATATTGAACCAATTGGAGATTTATACAAAACTGATGTATTTGAATTAGCTAAATATATAGGAGTTCCTGAAGAAATAATCAATAAACCTCCACGCGCAGGTTTATGGAACAATCAGACTGATGAAGATGAAATAGGAATGACCTATGAAAACTTAGATAAAATTCTTTACCAGTACAAAGATAAAGAAACTTCAAAAGAAGAAATAGCTAAAAACTTAGATATTTCAATTGATGAAATTGATATGATTATAAATAAAGTAAAAAGGAACGCACATAAAAGCAAAGTTCCTGAAAGCCCTGAAAAGACTGTAATGGTGATTTAGTGACAGAAAATATAGAAAAAAAATGGCAGAAAAAATGGGAAGATGACAAACTTTTTGAATCCGACCCTAACGATAAAGAAAAATTATTCCTTACTGTAGCATTTCCATATCCTAGTGGTGCTATGCATATTGGACATGGGCGTACATACACTGTTCCTGACGTTTATGCAAGATTTAAAAGAATGGAAGGCTACAACGTATTATTCCCTATGGCATGGCACGTAACCGGAGCTCCTGTTATTGGAATAGCTGAAAGAGTTAGAAGAAAAGATCCATGGACCTTGGATTTGTATGAAAATGTTCACAAAGTTCCTAAAGAGGAACTTCCTAATTTAGCAGACCCAGAATACATTGTAAGATATTTCAGTAGCGAATACAATGAAGTAATGCACGATATGGGATATTCCATTGACTGGAGAAGAGAATTCAGAACTATTGATCCGACTTACAAAAAATTTGTAGAATGGCAAATCGGCAAATTAAAAGATAAAGGATTAATTATAAAAGGAGAACATCCAGTAAAATACTGTCCAAGAGATAAAAACCCTGTTGGAGATCATGATTTGCTTGAAGGAGAAGGAGTAGGAGTTAATGAATTAACCTTACTTAAATTTAAAATGGATGATAAAATCCTTGTTACAGCTACTTTAAGACCAGAAACTATTATCGGAGCTACCAACATTTGGTTAAATCCTGATATTGAATATATTGAGGTCAATGCTGAAGGTGAACACTGGATTATTACAAAAGAAGCTCACCACAATTTAAAACATCAAATTAAAGATTTGGACATTATTCAGGAAATAGACCCTAATGACTTAATTGGAGGATTTGTTGAAAATCCCTTTACCGGCGACAAATTACCAATATTTCCTGCTAGCTTCGTAAGTGGTTCATATGGTAGTGGAGTAGTATTTTCAGAACCTGCAGATGCACCTGCAGACTACATTGCTCTTCAGGACTTAAAAAACAATAAAGAATTAATAGCCAAATATCATTTAGAAGACATTATTGATGATGTAAATCCGATTAATGTATGTAGTGTAAAAGGATACGGAGAAATTCCTGCTGCAGAAATAATTGAAAAATTAGGCATTAAAGATCAAAATGACCCTAAACTTCATGATGCTACTAATGAATTATACAAAATAGAACACAGAAAAGGTATTATCAGCGAACATATTCCGGAATATGGTGGTAAAAAAGTATCAGTAGCTAGAGAAGAATTTAAAGCAGATATGATAGCTAAAAACATGGCTACCATCATGTATGACTTTGCAGAAAGGCCAGTTATCTGCAGATGTGGTGAAGACTGTGTTGTTAAAATAATGGACAATCAATGGTTCCTTAAATATTCAGATGAAGAATGGACTGCAAAAACCCATGAAGTTCTTAATGGTGAAACCATCATTCCTAAAGAAGTTAAAAACAACTTTGAATATTATATTGACTGGTTAGATGACTGGGCATGTTCCAGGAATGTCGGACTTGGAACCAGACTTCCTTGGGACAAACAATGGTTAATAGAACCTCTTACAGACTCAACTATCTATATGTCCTATTATACAATAGCTAAATATTTAAGAAACATGAATGCTGATGATTTAAACCCTGCATTCTTTGATAAAGTTCTTTTAGATATTGACAGCGATGATGTAAAAGTTGACAGTGAAACTGTAGCTGAAATCCAGGATGAATTCAATTACTGGTATCCTCTTGACTGGAGATTATCTGCAAAAGATTTAGTTGGAAACCACTTAAGCTTTTTAATGTTCCACCACAGTGCAATTTATCCTAAAGAAAAATGGCCTAGAGGAACTGTAGTCTTTGGTATGGGTCTTTTAGAAGGAAATAAAATGTCTTCCTCAAAAGGAAATGTTATTTTATTAAAAGATGCTATTGAACAGTACAGTGCAGATGTTGTAAGGCTTTTCCTAATGGCATCAGCTGAACCATGGCAAGACTTTGACTGGAGAGAAAAAGAAGTTCTCGGAACCAAAAGAAGATTGGAATGGTTTAGAGAATTTGCTGCTAAAGTAGAAGAAATTAAAAACTCCCCATTAGATTTAACCAATATCGAAAAAGTCGAATTAACTCGTACCATTGATATTTGGATGTTAAGTCAGTTAAATCAACACATTAAAGAAGCTACTGAAGCTTTAGAAGGATTCCAAACAAGAAAAGCACTTCAGGAATCTTTATTCTTACTTAAAAAAGATGTTGATCATTACTTATACAGAGTAAAACACCTGCTTGACTCCCAGGACCCTGCTATAATCTATGTGCTTTCAACAGTTCTTGAAGCATGGATCAGATTGCTTGCTCCATTTACTCCACATACCTGTGAAGAATTATGGGCAACTTATGGTGGAAAAGGTTATGTAAGCCAGGCAAGCTGGCCGGAAGCTGATGAAAGTCTAGTAAGTCCGCAAATTGAAAAATCTGAAGAATTAGTTCAAAATATCATTAAAGATATTAACCAAATCAAGAAAATGGTTAAAGGAGATGTGGAAAAAATCCATGTTTACCTTGCTCCGGATTGGAAATGGGACTTATATGAAATAGCTGAAGAAATTGGAAAACCTGATATTGGTCAGATTATGGGCAGAGCTATTGGAGCAAATATTTATGATGACAAAAAAGAAATAGCTGCAGTAGCTAAAAAAATAGGTCGTGAAATGACTAAAACCAAATATGTAGGTAAAATTGATGAAAACCAAATCATCAGTGATGCACTAGATTATATTGGTGAAGAAACTGACGACGAAGTCATCATACATACTGATGACAGCTATGATCCAGAAAACAAAGCCAGAAATGCAATGCCTTACAAACCGGCTATTTTTATGGAATAAGGGTTAAAAACCTTATTCATTCACTTATTTTTTAAATACATTAAACAAAATTATATATATATACTTATATAATAACAATTATGAACTTCCAAAACTATAATAAAATAGTTATTTTATTAATTGTTGTAAGTATCATCACAATGATTTCACATATAGACTGGATGACATTTCCTATTTCACACTTTATAGAGATAATTTTAATGCTTTTAGTAGCTATTTATCTTATTTTGTGCATTAAACACCATGAAAATTCAGGAATAATTCTAAGCCTAATATGTTTCATACTACTTTGTGTACTGCTTTATGAAAACGGACCCTATATGATTCTTCATATAGAACCTTTCAATATACCGCTGACATTTCCACTTTAATTTAATAACTTTTTGATAAATTTAAAATACAATCATCACCAAAACTTCTATTAAATAATAATGATTATTTTAAAATTTTTAATAGGAGATATGAAAATTGAATAAACAATATAAAATAGCTATATCAGTTTTACTAGTTTTCCTATTTGTGCTAACAATCGCTTCGGCCAGTGCAACAGATATTGACGTTGGAGGCAATGGAAGTGATTACACAACAGTTAGTGAAGCTGTAAGCAATTCCCAAAGCGGAGACAATATTTACATAGAAACTGGAAACTATAATGAAAATAACATTAACATTAACCATGATTTAACCATATCCTCAAAAAACAGTGGAAATGTAACAATCAATGCAAATTACAATAAAGTGTTTACTGTTAACAAAAATGCAAAATTAACATTGATTGGAATAAATTTCATAAATGGAAAAGGAGATGGTGGAAGCATAATCTACAATAACGGACAAACCACTATAAAAAACTCCACATTTTCAAATTGTGAAGTAAACGGCTACGGAGGAGTTGTATTTAATAATCTTGGAACTTTAAATGTAGAAAATTCAGTATTTAAAAATAACATTGCAGAAAGCCAGGGAGGATTCCTGCACAATGAAGCAGGAAAAGTAACAATTACCAATTCCACATTCATCAACAATCAGGCCACACGTGGCGGAGCAATATACAATCACCACGGATTTTTAACAATAGATTCATCAATCTTTCAAAAAAACAACTGCGGAAAACATGGAGAGTTAGGAGGAGCTATTAAAAACTGGGGACCTGCAACAATTACCAATTCCATATTACTGGAATGAATTTAAGTAACTGGGCAGTAGCTACAATTACATCCAATCCCTCTACACTTGTTCAAAATTCAAAAGGAAACATAACTGTAAGTTTAAATAATCTCTATAATAACCTTACCAAAACAACAACTTCCAAAAATATGAATATAAACGGAGAAGTTCTTTTTGAAAGTTTAAACTACACTCAAAGCATTGATTTGAAAAATGGAATAGCTAAATTAAGTTTTGATACTAAAAATAGAGACAATATAACTGCAAGTATCGGAAATCAAAAATTCACATTGGATATCTTCAAAATAGAAAGCAGCAATCTTGTAAAATATTATAAAAATGACTCCCAATTTGCTGTTAAAACATTAGCTAATTCAAAAGTGATATTTGAAATCAATGGAAAAAATTACACTAAAACCAGTGATAAAAACGGAATCGCTTCAATGTCCATTAATCTCAGACCCGGAAATTACACAATAAAAACCTACACTCTCGGAAATATTATAACCAACAATATTACTGTACTTTCAACAATTAATGGAAAAAATATTGTTAAAATGTATAGAAACGGAACTCAATTCTATGCCACATTCCTAAAAGGAGATGGCAGCCCACTAGCTAATACCAATGTGACATTTAACATTAATGGAGTGTTCTACACTAAACAGACTGATAAAAATGGAATAGCTAAATTAAATATTAACTTAAGACCGAATACATATATTTTAACCTGCATTGACCCATTAACCGGATTAGACATAGGATACAACGTTAATGTTTTACCAACTATAGTAGCTAAAAGTATTGTAAAAACTTATTTAAATGACACGCAATTTCATGCAACCCTTTTAGATGAAAAAGGAAACCCTGTAACCAATACAAACATAACATTCAATATTCACGGAGTATTTTACAAAAAATTAACTAATGAATCTGGAATTGCAACATTAAATATCATGTTAATCCCTGGAGAATATATTTTAACAGCATATGACCCATTTAACGGATTAGATATGGGATACAATATTACTGTTTTAGAAAAAGATTAATTAAAGAGTTTAAATGCTCTTTAATTTTTTTATAATTTACGGGCAAAGACCAAGTATCCAGTATGGCCAACCATACGAGTTTTTGGTCTGACTCCCTGAGGTCTAACTTCCAGACCTCTTTCTAATGTTTCCAATATTTCAATATTATAAAAATTAAGTTTTTTAGCTACCCTATAAGCTATTTCTGCCTGATCAATATATGGTGCATAAACTGCTAACCATCCGCCGACTTTCAAAGATTCATAAACTTCTTCAAATATTTCAAAAGGCTTTGGCAAATCTAAAAAGACCAAATCAATATCTTTTTCATCAATACCTTCCTTAATATCCTTGTTTTTAACTTCAATATTTGTAATTCCAAATGTTTCAATGTTTTTTTGAGCAACTTTGGCAAAATCTTCCCTTATTTCATAAGTATAAACCTTACCTGTGTCTCCAACAACATTTCCAAAGTTAAGTGCAATAGCTCCAGCACCAGTTCCAGAATCAACAACTCTGTCTCCTGAACCTAAACCTGTGTAAGCCAACACTGTTCCAATATCTTTTTTAACCAAAATGGAACAACGTCTATCCATCAAATCAATGAAATCATTAACAGTAGGTTTAACAATTTTAAATGTGTGGTCTAAGTGACTTTTAAGCTCATCACCTACTTCACAATTAGCTATCTGCTCTTTAGTAACAATACCTAAATCACTTTGAAATTCACAGTCTTCTTTAAGAAGATATTTCTTACCACGTTCATCTAAAATCATTTTCAAATCAATCACCTAATTTTCTAACTCAGAAAGTCTTTTTACTCTTTTTAATGAATCCGGATGTGTTGAGAATAATTCCATAATTTTATTGGATGTTGAAACATCAACATTTCTTTGACTGAGTTCTTTTAACTCTTCTTCAGAAATGGATCCGTCACCATCAAAATCTATTTGTCTGAAGTCATTTAAATCTCTTTTAGCATTATCTACATCATTAACAAAAAATGCACGAACAGTATTTACATCTTTAATTGTTTCGTCATCACATCTTGCAGCCCCATAAGATAATTTATAAAGGGCTGAAACCAAATCTGCAGGACGGTTTCCATATTCCACACTAGCTTCATCTGCATAATATTCTCTTGTTCTTGATATAAATAGTACAAGGAGCTGTCCTATAAGATAGAATACATAACCTAATATTCCGATGATAATACCTGCATTATTTTCATTACTGCGTGAAAACATAAATGATAATGCAATATAATAACAAATCATTGGAACTAAGCTTACAATAGCTGTAACAATCATATCATTATGTTTAATGTGGCCCATTTCATGACCTAAAACTGCTTTCAACTCATTTCTATCAAGCAAACCTAAAATTGGGCGAGTAATAGCTATATGTCCGCTTCTTTTAGATCTCCCATATGCAAACGCATTTGGAACATTTATTTCAGAAAGTTCAACCTGCGGTTTTGGAACTCCTGCTTCACGTGCAAGTTCTTCAACCATCTGATGAATATTTGGAGCTTCACTTTCAGATAATGGTCTTACATTCATTGAATGTTTAACTAATGTAGGACCAAACCAGTACTGTGCAGCTACAATACAAAGACTCATAATTAAGTAAAATGATGGTCCGCCAATTCCCAAATAGCTGCCAGCCAATACAACAAGGAAATACACAATAGTAAACAATATAATCATGGTAAGTACCATTCTTGCTTTAAGTTTCCATGTACCTTTCATTTAATATACCTCATAATTTTATAAATTTTTTATATACTTTATAACTACCTATTTATTAACCTATTCTTTCTTCAGAAATTGGGCCGCTTGAAGACCAGTATGACTCATATACTCCAGGATTATACTGACCACCTGAAGTTGAAAATACACTTCTATAAATCGGATTTCCGTTTTCATCATACTCCCCGGTTTCATAATCTTCCTGCCAGTCATCATATTCCTTTTGTGAGTCAGAAGATTTGTCAGAATTATCTGAAGAAGTTGAAACCGGAGCATCTTCCTGAGAACTATTAGTAGCATTATTAGTTATATTTGTTTCATTTACATGATTATTATCTGTAGCAGGTATTGAAACAAAATAAAGACACCCTGCAACAACTGCAACTAATGCAACAACCAGAATTATAATTACCACATATTTATTATCCATATCATCACACCTTAATATATAAATTTTATAAGTATTAAATTAGGCAGTACCAAAATCTTAATTTAATAAAAAATACATAAATTATTAGCATATAAATTACGGTGATTGAATGAGCGGACCTTGGGTAGAAAAATATAGACCACAAAAATTAGATGATATTATAGGGCAAAAACAGATTGTAAACAGACTCCAAAAATATGTAGGGGAAGAAAGCATGCCTAATCTAATGTTTACAGGACCTGCAGGTGTTGGAAAAACAACTACTGCAATAGCTCTTGTAAAAGCTATTCTTGGAGAGTACTGGAGACAAAACTTTTTAGAATTAAATGCATCAGATGCGAGGGGAATCGATACTGTAAGAAACGACATTAAAAATTTCTGCAGACTGAAACCTGTTGGAGCCCCATTTAGAATAATATTTTTAGATGAAGTAGACAACATGACTAAAGATGCACAGCATGCTCTTCGTCGTGAAATGGAAATGTATACTAAAACTGCTTCATTTATACTTTCCTGTAATTACTCCTCTAAAATTATTGACCCTATTCAGTCAAGATGTGCAATATTCAGATTTGGACCTATTAAAGGAGAAGAAATCGCAAACAGATTAAAATACATTTGCACATCAGAAGGATTTGAATACACTGACAGAGGAATTGAAGCTATTGAATACTTTGCAGAAGGAGATATGCGTAAAGCAGTTAATGTACTTCAGGCAGCTGCTTCTGAAGGAAAACATGTTGATGAAGATGCAGTTTACGAAGTTGTTTCAAAAGCAAAACCTCAGGATGTTCATAATCTCATAACAAAAGCATTATCTGGAGATTTTATGGGTGCACGTAACCTTTTAAGAGAAACCATGGTTTTACAGGGAACAAGCGGAGAAGACATGGTTAGTCAAATCTACCAGGATGTTTCCAAAAGAGTATTTGAAGGAAAAATGGAAGCAGACATTTATATTGATTTAATTGAAGCAATAGCTGATTGTGATTTTAGAATAAGGGAAGGAGCAAATCCAAGAATCCAACTAGAAGCTCTTTTAACCCAATTCTTATAAGGTATAGAAATGTTATGGACAGACAAATACCGACCAAAAACACTAGATGAAGTGGTTGGCAATAACAAAGAAAAAGCATTAATCCAAAAATGGGTGGATAACTGGAAAGCGGGAAATCCTCAAAAGCCGTTGCTTCTGGTTGGTCCTCCAGGAATTGGAAAAACAACACTTGCTCAGGCAATAGCCAGAGAATTCTCAGAATACATAGAACTAAATGCAAGTGACAAACGTTCCCAGGATGTTATTAAACGTACCATTGGAGAATCATCTTCCAGCAGATCATTATTTGGTGATGAATACAAATTGCTTATCCTTGATGAAGTAGACGGAATTCATGGAACCAATGACCGCGGAGGAGTAAGAGCTATTGGAGACATTATTAAAAAAGCAAAACATCCAATGATTTTAATAGCTAACGACTTTTATTCAAAACGTATTGCATCACTTAAAACAAAATGTGATGTTTTAAAAATGAGCAAAGTCAGAAGCCCAAGTATTAACAAATTGCTTAAACAGATAGCTGCTAATGAAGGAATCAAAGCAAATCCTGCAGCACTTAAGGAATTAGCTAAAAAATCCAACGGAGATATGCGCTCAGCAATAAACACATTTCAGGCACTGGCAAGTAAAAATGAAATTCTTGAATTAAGTGATGTTGAAAATATAACTACAAAAGATGACAGATCAACAATAATCAACGGAGTTACTGCTGTTTTAAAAAGTAAAAATCCGAATCATGTTAAAAAGGCATTAATAGTTGAAGAAGACCCTACACTTGTAATGGAATACATTGCAGAAAATATTCCTCGTGAATACACAAAGAAAAAAGAAATCAAAAAGGCATATGAAAACATTGCAAAAGCTGATTTATACTTTGGAAGAGCAAGAAGCAGCAGATATTACGGTTATTGGAAATATGCAACTGATTTCATGGGAGTTGGAGTCAGTGATGCAAAAGATGAAACTTATAAAAAGTTTACAAGGATTACCTCTCCTACTGTATTTACATTAATGGGACGTAACAGAGGAAAAAGAAATTTAAGAGACAGAATAGCTGAAAAAATGTCTCAAAAAATGCATATTTCACATAGTGTAGCTATTTCAATGTTTCCATACCTTGAAATTATGTTTGAAGACAATGAGCTTGCCTGGGAAATATCTGACTTTTTAGGTTTTGAAGAAGATGAAATAAAACGTTTCAGATCCAGAAAAATACCTAAAAAAGTTATTGAAAAAATGGAAAAGCAAAAAGCTCAAAAAAGAGTTGAACAAAGAGATGCAAGAGCTCAGGAAATCAAAGACGGATTACTGGCTACCATTCCTCCTCAAAAGGAATCTTCCGAAGAAATAAAAAAAGAACCTGAAAAAGAAGTTGAAAAAGAACCTGCTGAAGAAATAAAAAAAGAAGTTAAAGAAAAACCTAAAAAGAAAACAGACAAACAAGTTTCCTTATTTAACTTCTAATTCTTTTTCAATATACTCATAAGCTTTTAAAACATTTTCACGATACTGAAGAGCTACATCTTCTAAAAATTCCATAAATGATGTAGACAAATCATCATAATCCTCAGTTTCAATTATTTTTTTACCATCCATTTCCAAAAATGAATTAATCCAATCTAAAGGCACATTAATTAAAGGATAAATCTCATTATCTTTTTTATTGAATGTCAATCCTTTTCCTTTGAAAATATCTGAAAATATGGAGTTTACTTTACTGTCTAAAATAATCGGATTAACAGTTAAATCATGATTTCCGCCGTAAACCAGTTTTACACCATATTTACGAGTATATGGCTCCAGTATAATTTCAATCAGAGCATTATTTTCAGGAATCAGAATTGTGCTGTTCGGTTTTATTTCATCAGCAAGGACTTTAGAAGATTTAGAGCAGATTTTCTGAAATAAAGAGTTTCTAACTACTTCAATGTCAGGATATTCCTTATTAAATGTCGCCTGTCTTTTTCTTGAAAATTTGGAAAATCTCAGGTTATTAATATAAATTTTTTCAACAGTATAGCTAACAAAACGTGTATCAACGCCAATTATTTTTAAAAATTTCAACACATCTTTTTTAGAGGCTGTAAATTTATCTTCATCCCTTTCAATGGCAAAATTAAATATAGAATCCATTTTATCTACTCAAATCAAGTGTTTTTCTAAGTGTTTTTTCCATGACTTCAACAGGTGCCTTCTTTCCTGTCCAGATTTCAAAACTCTCTGCGCCCTGGTACAATAACATTTTAATTCCATAAACAGGAGTTGCACCTGCTTTAATAGCTTCACTAAGAAGTACAGTTTCATTAGGATTGTAAACAATATCATTAACAACCAAATCAGAATGCATATCCTCTGCTTTAACAATAGCTTCGTCATTTGTATGGGGACTCATTCCTACAGGAGTAGTATCTATTAAAATATCTGCGTCACTTACATAACCTGCTATTTTATCAGTTGAATCAAAATTAACATTATCCATTAATTTAGAGTTTTTAACATCCTCAGCTAATGATTTTGCTTTATTCATATTCCTGTTTAAAATAGCTATACTTTGAGGATTTTCACGAGCCAGATAAAAAGAAATTGCTCTTGAAGCTCCTCCAGCACCTGCCACTACAACATTTTTATCTTTAATCGAAGTTACTTCTTCAATTGCTCTAATACATCCTATTCCATCAGTATTGTATCCTTTCATTTCTTTAAAATCAATTGTATTTACCGCACCAATCAGTTCAGCTATCGGATCCAATTTGTCCAAATACTTCATTACATTGATTTTATGAGGAATAGTTACATTAAATCCTTTTATATTAAGAGATTTTGCTCCTAAAATAGCTGATTTTAAGTTTTCAGGATAAACATTAAATGGAATGTAAGCGTAGTCCATCCCCAATTCCCCAAAAGCTGCATTATGCATAGGTGGAGAGAAACTATGTTCTACAGGATGACCTATCAGACCTACAATTTTTGTACTTCCACTAATCATATACTAGTGATATTTATTTAATTGTATAAATATTTCTTTTTACAGATATTTAATTATGGATTTTAATATCACTAATTTCAATGAAAGATTAAAATCAATAAAATTTAGAGAGTTGGTAGTTGCAGGAATAGCAGCTATAATCCTTGGAGTAATTTTAAGTGAAATATTTCCAGCCATTTATGATTCTGATGAATTATATTTTGTTGTAATTACATTTTTAATATTAATATTCTTTATTTATGCTCTGAAAGGCACACATGGATTAAATTCAAATATCCATAAAGTTTTTGAAACTGAAAATCAAAAAGAAATCATTTATGTATTTTTAATAAACCTGTTTTTTGCAATGCTTTTCCTTGCATTGTTTTCCGGTTTAGATATTATAATCGGATTTCTGGACCCGACCTGGGAAACAGGATTTGAATTTGATTATACTAGCCTTACACCAGTTGCATTTTTTATAGATGCTCTTGGAACAATTATTCTTGCACCTCTTGTTGAAGAGCTAGTTTTTAGAGGCGTACTGCTTAATCGGTTAAAACTAAGAATCGGAATTATTCCCGCTATTTTAGTTTCTTCATTTTTATTTGGAATTGGCCATGAATTTGGAGGAATGATAAGTGCATTTTTATTTGGAATCTGTATGTGTATTTTATATCTGAAAACAGACAATATTCTAATTCCAATAACTGTCCATTTCATCAATAATTTAGTTGTAACTCTCTTAGAATCAACATATATCGATATGATAATGTTAGAATTTCCCTGGATAATTCCAACATTGATTATTTCAGTAGTATCTGCTGTTTTGTTAATTTTATACATTTATAAAGGGTTTAAGAAGGTAAAAAGCCTTACTTAAACTCCCAATTTATTTATTTAATCTTGTTTTCTTAATTTATTAACTACCACTTATAAATATATTAAATAATAAAATCTATAATATTATAAAATTATTGATAAAATAATGGAGGGCAATTATGGAATTTACAAGACCTAGAGGAACTAGAGATTTTCTTTTTGATGAAATGAGAGAGAGAAAAAAAGCAGAAAACATATTGCGCAATGTATTTGAAAATTATGCTTATCAAGAAATTAAAACACCTTTATTTGAAGAATTAAAATTATTTACAACAAAATCTGGAGAGGAAATTGTAGATCAATTATACAATTTCAAAGACAAATCCGATAGAGAACTAACTTTAAGACCTGAAATTACTGCTCCAGTAGCTAGATTATACTTAAATGAACTTCAAAAAACTGCATCAAAACCTATCAAACTTTATTATTACGGCAGCTGTTTCAGATATGAAAGACCGCAAAAAGGAAGATTCAGACAATTCTGGCAATTTGGCTGTGAATTAATCGGAGCAAAATCACCGCAGGGCGAAGCTGAAGTTATTGCAATGTGTTCAGAATCCATTGAAAAACTTGGAATTCCTGGTGCAGATGTTAATATAAATCATTTAGGAATTATCCGCGGATTATTCAAACATTTCAACATAGATACAGCTACCCAAAGAGAAGTTATGGTTGTTATTGATAAAGGAGATAAAGACCTTCTAAAAGAATCATTAACTGGTGAAAATCCTATTATCGACAATGAGGAGTTAAACAATGTTTTATTTAAATTAATTGATTTGGTTGGAGACAAATCCATTATTAAAGACATTGAAGAGTTAGTTGCACCATACCCTGAATCACATGATGCTTTAAATGAGCTTGAAGAGTTAATTGATACACTTGCCAGTTTTAAAATGGAAAATTACACTTTAAACTTAGGTGTAGCCAGAGGACTTGACTATTATACCGGAATTGTATTTGAAGTTTATATTCCATCTCTCGGAGCTCAAAAGCAGGTCTGCGGAGGAGGAACATACAGTTTAATTAAAATATTTGGCGGTGAAGAAGTAGTTTCCACAGGTTTTGCATTTGGTTTTGACAGATTGATGAATGCAATTGAAGAACTTGCAACACCGGAAGAACTTCCATGCCCTATTGACATTTACATAGCTCCAATTTCTGATGATGTAAGACTTAAAGCTTATGAAATAACTCAAACTTTAAGGTCTGCAGGAATAGCCTGTGATGTTGATTTAAACGGCAAAAAATTCAAGAAAATAATGAACCATGCAAATAAAATCAAAGTAAAACAGGTAGCTATTATTGGAGCTAAAGACCTGGAAAACAATCAGATTACCATTAAAAATATGGAAAGCGGTAACCAGGAATTAGTAGACCTTGACAATATAGTGGAATATATTAAAGGTGTATGAACAATGGAAATTAATTTTAGACATGAAATAAATGGTCAGAAAGTCATTACAGCTATTGCCCAAGATTGGAAAACTGGGCAAATACTGATGGTGGCCAATATGAATAAAGAAGCCCTTCAAAAAACAGTTGAAACTGGAAAAGCCCATTACTGGAGTACTTCCCGCAATTCCCAATGGCTGAAAGGTGAAAGTTCAGGTCATACTCAGGAAGTTAAAGAAATACTTGTTGACTGTGATATGGATGCAGTTGTTTTGAAAGTCAAACAGAACGGAGCTGCATGCCATGAAGGCTACTTTTCATGTTTTTTTAGAAAATTAAACACTAAAAATATTGAAAACATAAAAGAAGAGGAACTTGAAACAATTTTAGAAAAAGTTTTCAATCCCGATGATGTGTATTAAAATGAAAACAATAATACCAGATACAAGTGCTGTAATAGAAGGAGCTATAAGTAAAATAATAGCTAAAGAGGATTTGGATTATCCTGAAATTATTGTTCCTGAAGCTGTTGTTTGTGAACTTGAACATCAGGCAAATACAAATAGAAATGAAGGAATAAATGGTTTAAAAGAACTTCAGAAATTACAGGAAGCTCAAGACAATGGCGAGTTAGCTATTACCTTTAAAGGAAAACGTCCGACTAATTATGACATCAGATATGCCAAAAGCGGAGAAATTGACAGCTTAATCAGAGATTTAGCCAGAAGTGAATTTGGAACATTAGTTACAAACGATAAAGTTCAGGCTGAAACTGCAAAAGCTCAGGGAATTTCTGTTTACTACTTCAAACAGGAATATAAACATGCAGAACTGTCTATTGAAAAATTATTTGACGACGACACAATGTCTGTTCATTTAAAAGAAAATGTTGTTCCAATGGCTAAAAAAGGAAACCCTGGACATGTGGAATTTGTAAAAATTGGAGACAAAGCTTACACATACTCTGACATGTTAGATATCTATAATGAAATCCTGGAAAAAAGCAGAAGCGATCCTAAAAGTTATCTGGAATCAGACAAAGACGGATCAACAGTTATTCAATCCAGAGAATATAGAATTTCAATGGCCAAACCTCCATTTTCAGAAGCTTTTGAAATAACCGCAGTCAGACCGGTAGCTAATGTTAGTCTGGAGGAATACAACATCTCTGAAAAGCTGATGGAACGGATAAGCAAAAGCGCTGAAGGAATACTTATTTCAGGTTCTCCAGGAGCAGGTAAAAGTACATTTGTTCAGGCACTAGCTAAATATTATGCTGAAGATTTAAATAAAATTGTAAAAACAATGGAATCTCCAAGAGATCTGCAACTTCCAGCAGAAATTACACAATATGCTCCTTTAGAAGGAAGTATGGAAAATACTGCTGATGTTTTATTGCTTGTCAGACCGGACTACACAATTTATGACGAACTTAGAAAAAACAGCGATTTTAACATATTTGCAGATATGAGAATGGCCGGAGTTGGAATGATTGGAGTAGTTCACGCTACAAGACCAATTGATGCCATACAAAGGATTTCATCAAGAGTGGAGCTTGGAATAATTACTTCAGTAGTAGACACCAGCATTTACATTGAAGATGGAGATATTAAAGAAGTATTTGAAACAAAAATGACTGTTAAAGTTCCGTCAGGTATGAAGGAAGCAGATTTAGCCAGACCAGTTATTGAAATTCGTGATTTTGAAACTGGAGAACTTAAAAATGAAATCTACACATACGGTGAGCAGACAATTGTAATGGACCTTGATTTAGTTAACAATTCTTCAGGAGATTCATCTACTTCCAAATCTGCTGTAGACAGGCTAGCTGAACAGCAAATCCTTAGAAAAATTAAAAGATTAATTCCGAAATCCAAAGTAGGAGTAGAAGTAATTTCTCCTGAAAGGGCAAATATCTACATTAATGAAAAGTATATTCCAAAAATCATCGGCAAAAACGGGAAAAGAATAGCTGAGATTGAAAAGGATATTGGAATAAGTTTAGGTGTTGAAATTCTTGAAAACACCCCAGGACATCTGGCCCGCGGTGAAAAATTTGAAGTAGATATTATTCACACTAAAAAACAGCTGATTTTAGATTTGGGAAAAGTCAATGGTACACAAAACTTTGATATTTTTGTTGGAGGAGAATATTTGCTTACAGCTACAACAAGTCGAAAAGGAGAAATTAAAATAAAAAGAGGCATCGAATTATCTGACCTATTGCTCGATGCCATAGAAATGGGTTTAGAGATAACTGCAGTTAAAAAATAGGTGAAATAAATGAAAATAGGTGCATCAACATTATCAGGATTTAAAGATGATATAGGAACAAATTTAGAATATTTTGAGGAATTAGGACTGGATTATGCAGAGATATTGCATCAGTATCCAAATCAGGATTTAGATACAGATATCTTTGAGAATTACAGTTTAAAATATACTGTCCATTCTCCTATTATCAATTTGAACATAGCATCATTAACTGAAAACATCAGACAGGCTTCAATAGCTGAAATTAAAAAATCCATTGACCTTGCAAATGAAATTGATGCTGAAATTGTTGTTGTTCATCCTGGATCTATCCCTTTTTTAGGCAGAGACTTTGAAGATAAAATTTTTGAATTGAATAAACAGTCTATTGAAGAAATTGGGGAATATGGAAAAGAATTAGGTGTAAATGCAGCTATTGAAAATATGCCTACTTTTGAAGGATACATGTACTCAAATCCCTATGAATTAAATGAATTGGTTACTTCCCTGGACATGTCTATGACCTTAGATATAGGTCATGCAAATCATGCAGGATATGGGCCGGAGGATATGTACTTTGATTCCATTAAACACATACATGCCCATGATAATAATGGTGATGATGACTCACACTATGCATTAGGTGATGGATCTATTGATTTAAAAAGCATCATCTCTACTTTTGAAGATAAAAAGTATAATGGTACCTACATCATAGAAGTAAATGAGAAGGATTGGGTTAAAAAAAGTTATGATTATTTAAAAAATAACTTTTAAATCCCTTATTTTTACACCTTCCAATTTCAATAATTTAATCTTATTTTCCAAACCGCCTGCATAACCAGTTAATTTGCCGTCAAAACCAACAACCCTATGACATGGAACAATAATAGAAATAGGATTATGACCTACAGCACCGCCAACTGCCTGAGAAGACATATCAGAACTTATCTTTTTTGCAATATCCCCATAGCTAACAACTTCACCATAAGGAATTTCTTTAAGCAAATTCCAGACTTTTAATCTGAACTCAGTTCCCTGCAGATTTAAATCCAAATTTTTAACTGAAGGATTTCCCCCTCTAAAATAGCTATCCAGCCACTTTTCAGTTTTTTTAAAAATAGTTAAATCATTATTTTCCCCTGTTTTATCTTTAAAATTTCCAAAAAAATGTTTCTGACCTTCAATCCACAAACCAATCAGTTTATTGTTTTTGCTAGCTAATGTTAATTTTCCCAAAGGAGAATCATAGCAAGTTGTATAAATCATGATGAAAGTTTTAAATAATAAAATATTTAAAATAATAACTTGGTGATGGGGTTCACCAGAAACTTATTTTCAAACCGCAAAAATTGCTGATAACTCCTATGTTATATAAAAAATACTTAGGAGGATAATTTAATGGCTGATGTATTTCCATTAATTTTAGGGATAATAATACTTCTAGCTAGTGTAATTTCTATTAAAACTGGAATTAGTGTAACAGTAGTTGAAATTGCAGTAGGAGTAATAATAGGAAATCTGGGACTCTTCCACAGCGAATCTTGGATGATTTATATAGCTAGTTTTGGAGGAATATTGCTTACATTTCTAGCTGGAGTCGAAATTGATGTTGACTTAATGAAAGATAATAGTGTCTTTAGCAGTTCTTGTAATGGCTTATTATAAATCTGATTTATTTTTCGAAAATCCATTATTTAAAAATAAAATAGGAGAACTGGAAATAAAATATGTTTTTGTCTTACTTTTAGGATTTATATTCTTTGGAAGTCTTGGTGGCGGACAAGCCATATTACCTGCATTTATATTGGGAGTAATACTTTCCGATCACTTTAAAAACACACAAAAAGGAGAAGTTAAAGCCAGATTCAAAACCGTTGCATTTGCTATTATAACTCCAATATTTTTCATAATTGGAGGAATGAAAGTTTCAATACCTTTAATATATAGCTGTTTTGGAATCTTTTTAACATTATTTGTATTACGTCAACTAAGCAAATACATTGGAGTTTATTATCCAAGTAAAATCTTTTTAAAACAAAACTATAACTATGTTACAATGATGATGAGTACCGGTTTAACCTTTGGGCTTGTTGCTGCAGTATTCGGACTAAATAATGCATTAATCAATCAAACAGAATATAGTGTAATAACTGGAATACTCGTATTAAGTGCTATTTTACCTACATTTGTAGCTGAAAAATATTATACTCCGGTACATAGTGAAGATTTAGGAGATTGATGGTTAAATTACCTTCAGTTTTCCTACAATAATTTTTTTTCTTTAATTTCATTTTGGAAATATAAATACTTGGAATCAACTACTTTTCGAATATTGGTTGCAGTTTTTTTACCGATACCTTCAACTTCCTGAAGCTGACTTTCAGAAGCATTAATAATATTAGCTACTGTTCCAAAATGCTCCAATAAGTTTTTAGCATTAACCGGACCTATATTTGGAAGGGATTCTATTATAAACAGCTGCTGTTCCCACAAGTTAACAGGTTTTTTATCAGTTCTTATCTGAATTGGTGTTTTTTCACCACTTTGCTCTCTGATAGCTATTCTTTTAATCATAGCTGCAGTATCCTGAGCGTTTCTTGTTGGTATAATACTGATTCCAAAGTCCAGAGCTATTGAAGCTATTGAACCTCTAATTGCATTCGGATTAATCATACCATTGTACAAATCATCTCCTTCAAGAATAATTAAAGGACGTTTAAATTCCTCCATTAAAGACCTTGCCTGTTTAAAGAGTCTTTTATCAACAATTGAATCAACAAAGTCTTTAGCTGTTTTACGTTCTATAACAACTTCATCACTTACCTGATAATCACCAACAGCCATTGCCTGAACTTTAACATCAATTTCCATTTCAGACAAATGACGTATGACCTTTGAATTACCTTCACGAGTATCTGCAAAAACAACCGGAAGTTCTTCCTTTTTGGGAGCAGGATCTAAAACTTTTACTCTTTTTTCATTTTCCATCCTTTCAATAGCATTGGAATTCAACTCTTCCAATACCTCAGAATCAATTAACTGACGTTTCATTCTGCGTTCCTTATTAATTGAAGCCCAGTAATAACCTTCATCTCTGGTTCCATTTGTAATAAGAACTTTTACACGACCTGAGCGTTTACGGCCTGTTCTTCCTCTCCTTTGAATCATTCTAACTTCAGAAGGAACAGGTTCATAAAGAATAACCAAATCAACAGCCGGAATATCAATTCCCTCTTCAGCTACACTTGTTGAGAGAAGTACATCATATTCACCAATTTTAAAGGCTTTAATGATTTCTTTTTGTTCCTTTTGAGTTAATCCCTTTTCACCATCTCTTGAAGCCTGACCAAAGAACTTGGCAGATTTAATTCCTTCTTTTTCAAGTTTCTGATGAATCATTTCAAGAGAATCCCTATACTGAGTGAAAACCATTATTTTTGAAGATTTCTGGTCAGCATCTTTAACATACCTCTCAGACTGCAATTTGGTTTGACCATTTTGCCCCAATTCTTTTTTAATGATATCAGTTACTTTTTTAAGTTTAGGATGTTCCAAACCATGTTTTTCAGCTTCTCTTGCAAGATAAATAGCTTTACCAAAATTAGGATCCTGAATTAATGATTTGGCAGCTTTTGTTTTCTTTTTACGTAATCTAGCTACATATTTGTTAAATGTAACTACTCCCTGTGTTTCAATAAGTTCCTGAGAATGTTGTATATTGATAACTGCACTCAAAATTGAAATAGCCTGGAAACATTCCTTTTTAGGATTTACAGTTCTTGCAATTGCACTTTGAACTCTTCCTCTTGCTCTCAATATATCTGTTTTGTTAACAGAAACTGTTCTAATAATTCCCATATTCTTAAGACCTTTAAGACGAACTTTAAGAGCTTTATCAACATGTTTTTTAATTTTTTCCAATTCAGAACTCATTTTAACCCTAACCCAATCGATTGCAACCGGATTAAAATAAGGCCTTACATCATAATCCTCTTCAGTTTTAACTACAATATTTTGAACATATAAATTATCACAAACTTCTTTTATTTTTTCTTTATCAGAACCTGGAGAAGCAGTCAGTCCTAAAATCAGGTTAAATTTAGATTCTTTAACATATCTTGAAGCCAAATATACATAAGAATAAGATCCAACACCGTGATGACACTCATCAAAAACAACTAAAGATACATCTTTTAGAGAATATCTTCCTTTCAACAAGTCAGATTCAACAGTTTGCGGAGTTGCACAGATTATTTGAGATTCTTCCCATCTTTTAACTCTTTCATCAGTTTTAACAGCACCTGTAATTGATGAACAGGGGACAGTTAAAAATTCCTTAAAAGTAGACTCGTGCTGTATAGCTAATGGTTTACTTGGAGCCAATACTAATATTTTAGAGTTTTTAACTTTATCCAATCTATCTGCTGCTACTAAAGTAGCTACTATAGTTTTACCTAATGCCGTAGGTGCAACAATCATCGTATTTCCTTTCTTTAACACATCGGCAGCTAAAACCTGTTGATATAACCTAGCTTCGATAGAATCGGATTTTATTAATGGGTGGTCAATATAATGTGCCATGATAGAACATAGTAACTGAATGTTTATAAATGTTTAATAAGAGCATGTGAAAACTAATCAAAAAGTAGTGTAATTTAATTTTAAAGTAAAGAACTTGTTAAAAAAAAGAAAAAAGAGAGATTAATTAAAATCTCCCAAATTAAGATATTATTATTGTGTTTCCTGTTTGGAAATCATTCCAGTAAGATGTAATAATGTATTTTCCACTCATTAATCTCATAGCTAATGAAGCAACACCATTTTCATCAGTGACTTTATTATAGAACACACCATTTATGTTAAATGTTACATTTTGGTTAGCTAATGGTTTACCTTGACCATCTAGTGTTTGTGCAGTGAAGTTACTGCCATCTTCATGAGTCATATTAAGGTCACGGGTAACTAAAGTAGGTAAAACAGTTATATTGTTACCTACAGCTAATCCTTCATATATTGTTGTAATGATATATTCTCCAGGTCTTAAACTGATTCCCAAACTTACTACACCTTTATCATCAGTGCTTCTAGTATAGAATACTCCATGAATGTTGAAAGTTACAGTTTTGTTTACTGCTAAGCTTCCGTTTTTATCATAGATAGTTGCCTCAAATTTGGAAGCGTTTAAGTAATATTTGGTTAAGTCATTTTGCACGATTAATGATTTTACGGTTATGTTAAATCCTTGTTCTTCACCAGTTACAGGGTTGTAAGCAGTTAAAATATAATTTCCAGGTCTTAACATAATACCTAACTCAGCAATACCATCATCATTAGTAGTTCTATTGTAGAATACACCGTGAATGTTAAATCTGACAGTAGTGTTAACTAATGCTTTTCCATCACTGCCAATGAATTTAGCATAGAATTTAGTATCATTTTGATACATTTTAACTAAATCTTTAGCTATGATACTTGGATTAATAGTAACAGTAACATTTTTGGAGATTTTACTGTAGATATCAGATCCATTATAAGTTACAGTTACTGCATATACATTGGAATCTAAATTAAGACCCATAGATGCAGTACCATTATCATCAGTAGATTTAACATAGTCCACACCATTAATATTGAAGTATATAGTAGCATTAACTATTGGTTTACCTTGAGAATCTGTTAATTTAGCAACTAAACGGGTTCCATCATGGTAAAACATTACAACATCATTAACATCTAAGTTTACATTTGGAATTACAGTTATGTTTCCTTTTTTAGTCATGGAATCATATTTAGCATCACCAGAGTAAGTTGTAGTGATATTATGATTTCCAGCACTTAAAGCAGGGATATTTACTTTTGCAGTTCCGTTAGTTACATTTGCAGTGTATTTTTTACCGTCGATTTCAACAGTAACTGTTCCAGTTGCATCTTTAGGTAAATCCACACTAATAGTAGAGTTTACTCCTTCTTTAAATTCAGGAACAGTAATGTTCATGTTATAATCAGTTACTTTAGATACAACTACAGTTGCATTAGCTTTGTTTTGTGCATATTTGTCATCAGTGAAATTAGCTGAAACATTATAAACACCAGCACCTAAACCAGAAACAACAACTTTAGCAGAACCATTACTAATTACAGCATTATAAACATCTTTACCAACACTAACAGTAACATTACCTGAAGCATCTTTAGGAACGTTTACTATAATAACAGCATCTTCTCCAACTTTAACATCACCAGGAACAGTAATGTTCATATTATAGTCAGATATTTTGGATACTGTGAATTTGGTTGTGTTCTGATTAGCATTATAATTGTTGTCACCATCGTATTTAACAGTTACAGTGTAATTGTTTGCTTTAAGATCAGATATTGTTTTAACTGCTTTACCATCTACAATAGCTACAGTGTAATCTTTACCGTCAACAGTAACAATCACATTACCTGTAGCATCAGAAGGCACATTTACACTTACTGTTACATTTTCACCAACTTTAATGTCATCAGCATTAACTGCAACAGTTGAGTTTAATTTATTAACTTTGAAATCACCGTTTTCATCAACAGCAGCATAATTATCATTTCCTGCCCAAACAGCAGTAAATCCATAAGTACCTGCAGCTAATTTAACACCAGTTAAAGTACCTTTACCGTCAGTAACATTCACAACATAGAATTTACCATTAACAGTAACAATTACATTACCATTTAAAGGAGTACTGTTAACACCAGTTAAGGTAGCTTCAATAGCAAATTCATTGCCGTAATTTACATCAGCAATAACAACACCTAAAACAGGTTGTGCTTTATCAACAATTACAAATCCGTCAACTACAACATCATTATATTTATCATCACCACCGTATTTGACACCAACAGTGTGATAACCAGCAGTTAAATCTTTAACAACTTGTGTAGCTTTACCATCAGTAATATTTGCAGTATATGAAGTTCCATCAACAACAATAACTACTTTACCAGTAGCATCAGCAGGTAAAACAGCTTCAACAGTTAAATCTTCACCAAAGACAATGTCATCAGCAGTTACATCCATGGTAGGATCAACTTTAGACACAGTAAAGCTGGAAGTAGCAACTGCATCATTATAATTGTTATCACCAGAATATTTAACAGCTACATCATAAGTATCAGCTTTAAGACCAGACACTTCTACATTAGCCATACCATTGATAACAGTTCCATTGTAATTTTTACCATTTACATTAACAGTTACATTACCAGTAGCATCACTAAGTAATTTAACAGTAATAACAGCATCTTCCCCAACTTTAATATCACTAACCGCAACATAAATAGCAGAATCTACCTTATTAACATTGAATTTACCTGAATCACTAACTGCATTATAATTATTATCACCTGCGAATTTAGCAGTGAAATCATAAGATCCGGCAGCTAATTTAACACCAGTAACATTACCTTTACCATTAACGACGTTTACAGTGTAATCTTTACCATTAACAGTAACAATCACATCACCGGTTAAAGGAGCATTATTAACACCAGTTAAAACAGCATTAACAGTAAATACATTACCATAATCTACATTATTAATAATAACATTTAAAGCAGCATCTGCTTTAGCAACATTAACACCTTTAGTAACATCAACTGCATTATAATTGTTATCACCAGCATATTTAACAACAATAGTGTAATAACCAGCGTTAATACCAGGAACAGTTGCACTAGCTACACCATTTTCAATAACTACAGAGTAATCTTTACCATTAACAGTAATAACTACTTCACCAGTAGCATCAGCAGGTAAAACAGCAACAACAGTTAAATCTTCACCAAATACAGCACTATCAACAGTTACATCCATGTCCGGAGTTATTTTAAGTACACTAAATTCAGCACTGCCAGTTGCTCCATTATAATTGTTGTCACCAGCATATTTAACAGCTACAGTGAAATCACCAGCTTCAAGATCAGATACAGTTACACTAGCTACACCATTTTCAATAGCTGCAGTGTAATCTTCACCATTTACAGTAATAACTACTTCACCAGTAGCATCAGCAGCTAATTTAACACTAATAACAGCATCTTCACCAAAGTCAATAGTATCAACAGCAACATCAATAGATGAATCTACTTTATTAACTTTGAAATCACCGTTTTCAGTAACAATATTGTAATTATCATTTCCTGCCCAAACAGCAGCAAAACCATAAGTACGTGCAGCTAATTTATCACCAGTAGCAATACCTTTACCATCATCATTAACTACAACAGTATATTCTTTACCATTAACAGTAACAATCACATTACCAGATAAAGGAGCATTATTAACACCAGTTAAGGTAGCTTCAATAACAAATCCATTGCCATAATCAACATCAGCAATAACAACACCTAAAACAGCATCTGCTTTAGCAACATTAACAACTTCAGTAACTTCAACACCAGCGTATTTATCATCACCAGCATATTTAACAGATACAGTGTAATCACCAGCAGCTAAACCACTAATAGTTCCAGTAGCTTTACCATCAACAATAGCTACAGGATAATCTACACCATCAACAGTGATAACTACTTCACCAGTAGCATCAGCAGGTAAAACAGCGTTAACAGTTAAATCTTCACCAAAGACAATGTCATCAGCAGTTACATCCATGGTAGGATCAACTTTAGACACAGTAAAGCTGGAAGTAGCAACTGCATCATTATAATTGTTATCACCAGAATATTTAACAGCTACATCATAAGTATCAGCTTTAAGACCAGACACTTTTACATTAACTACACCATTAACAACAGGTTCAGTATAATCTTTACCATTTACAGTAACAGTTACACTACCAGTAGCATCACTAAATAATTTAACAGTAATAACAGCATCTTCACCAACTTTAATATCACTAACCGCAACATCAATAGCAGAATCTACCTTATTAACTTTGAAATTACCGGAATCACTAACATCATTATAATTATCACTACCTGCGAATTTAGCAGTGAAATCATAAGTACCAGCAGCTAATTTAACACCAGTAACATTACCTTTACCATTAACGACATTTACAGTGTAATCTTTACCATTAACAGTAACAATCACATCCCCATTTAAACCAATAGCATCTACACCAGTTAAAGCAACATTAATGTTAAATGCGCCATAATAATCAACATCTAAAATAAATACATTTAATGCAGGGTCAGCTTTAGATACAGTTAATAAAGCATTGCTTACACCAGGCAAGTATTTATCATTACCTGCAAATACTGCAGATATAGTATAATCACCAGCATTTAATTCACGTAATGGAAGTTTTGCAAATCCATTTTCAACAGTTACAGGATAAACTTTACCATTTACATTAACAGTAACTACTGAACCATCAATATCAGAAGGTAAAGTGATTATAACAAGTCCGTTTTCACCAAAAGTAATATCTTCAACATTTATTTTTAAGTTAGCTAAAACTTTATCTACTTTAAAGACTGTTGAATTTTCAGCAGCTACATAATGATTATCACCAGAATAACTTGCAGATACTTCATACTCATCAGCAGTTAAATCTTGGAAGTAGAATTTAGCTTCACCATTGTAAATAGGTAATGTATAATCAATACCATTTAAAGTTAAAGTTATAAGACCAGTTGCATCTTTAGGTCCGGTTACAGTAATTATTTCAAGATCTCCAACAGTAATATTTAATGCACCGACAGTTAAATCAGGAGTTGCTTTTGATATATTTAACATACCTGTTTTAATATTAACATCTGATCCGTCATAAACAATGCCGACTGTTTTACTACCAACATCTTTTACTTCATAAGATGCAATATAAGAACCGTTTCCTAAACTATTTGCTATATACTCAACATTATCAATAACGAAGAATAATTTTTGACCAGCTACAAGAACACCATCAGCAACAACAGTAGCATGTAAAGTTACAACATCACCGTAACAAACATTTACAGTTTTATTATCTAAAACAGTTACAATTATTCCACCAGTACTTGAAATAGTATTTATATCACCAATATTAATAATTGGAGCTTTGTTTTCAGTGTAATTACTATACTTGTTACCATTAATACTTAAGATACCTTCCTTATTGTAAATCTTATTATTGTAAATAATATCTCCAAATTGTGCTTTATTATTGTCAAATTCTGAACCGGAAACTGTTAAATCACCAAGATTATAAATAGCTCCAGCATAAGAACCTGCAGTATTGTTTACAAATTTAGAAGAATCAACAGTAGCGATAATTTTAGCATATTGTGGATCAAATCCAATAGCTCCAGCAGCAGTAGTAGCTGTGTTGTTTATAAAGTTAGAACCGTCAATATCAACAGTTCCTTCATTAATCCAAGCTGCTCCACCATATTGAGCTTTGTTATTAGTGAAATTAGAGTTAACTATTTTACCTGAAACAGGTATATTATCCTGAGTTACTATAAGTGCTCCACCATTATTGTTATTAGGACTCATATCACCTTTACCAAATGCTGAATTGTTATCAAATACAGAGTTGGAAATAGTGTAATTAGATGCCCATACAAACATTGCTCCACCATATAAAGCTGTGTTGTTAACAAATTTAGTTCCATCTACACTAATAGTGTTTATAGCACTGCCAGATACTCCACCAGTTGCAGCTAAAGCTCCACCCCAACGGCCAGAGTTATTAACAAAGTAAGAATCACGAATAGTAGCATTACCAATAGTAGTTACAGCACCAACTAAACGATCACCATTTACATAGTTTTTAATATTGTTTGTAAAGTTAGATTTTGAAATATCTAATTTAGCATTTTCCCAGTTGTAGATAGCAGCTCCACCATGATCAACACCAGCAGAACCACGATTAAGAATATCATTAGCATCAAATACAGAGTTAGTAACAATCAATTCACCATTGTTTAATACAGCACCACCATAACTATCAGCAGCATTATCTTTAAATGTAGAATTATCAACAGTTAATTTTGCACCATTCTCATTTAAAACAGCTCCACCTTTTGATGCTGTGTTTTTAGTGAAGTTTGAATTTGTAATCTTTGAATCAACATTTGTAAAAATAGCTCCAGCAACAGGTGCTTTATTACCTACAAATGAAGAATTATTTATTGATACAACTAAATCTTTAACACTTGCACGAGAAAAGCCAACAGCTCCACCTTCAGCAGTAGCTATGTTATTTTCAAATACGGAATCAGTAATAGTTACAAATCCTTTATTGAAGTAAGCAGCACCACCATATTGAGCTTTATTATTAGTAAATTTAGAACCGGAAATAGTACCAGTGATTGGTTCATTGAATTTACTTACTTGAGATACAACAAGAGCACCACCATTATTATTATTTGGAGTCATATTACCTTTACCAAACGCAGTATTGTTATCAAATACACAATCAGCTATATTGTAATTAGATCCCCATATGTAAACAGCACCAGCATATAAAGCAGCATTATCCCTAAATATAGTATTAGATACTGTTAAAGTACTTGAATTTTTCCTTAATTCAGCACCAGTAGCTGAAATAGCTCCACCCCAACGGCCAGAGTTATTAACAAAGTTAGAACCACTAACAGTAGCATCACCAATAGTAGTAATAGCACCAACTAAACGATCACCATTCTTATAATTCTTAATATTATTAGTAAAATTAGAACCAGATACAGTTAAAACACCGTCATACCAGTTATAAATCGCTGCACCACCATAATCAACACTAGCAGAACCACGATTAACAATATAATTAGAATCAAATACAGAATCAGAAACAACCAATTCACCATTGTTGAATACAGCACCACCATAACTATCAGCAGCATTATCACTTAATTTAACATCACTTAAAGTTAAAGAACCATCATTATAAATAGCTCCACCTTCAGTAGCCTTACCATTAATCAAAGTAGCATTAGTTAAAGTAACAGTAAATCCTTCACCAATACTAAAAATCCTACCTAAATTCTTAGCATCAATAGTATGGCCTTTACCGTCAATAGTAATATCTTTATTAATAGTTATTCCGTTTGTAAAATCAGCTGCTTCTTTAGTAGTCAATGCAACATTTTGATTAAGAGTTAAAGTACCTGTAACAAGACCAATAGCATTTTGTAAATCAGTAAAAGTCCTGATATTTAAATTAAGATTACCTCCAGCACCTACCCCATTAAATATAGTATTAGGAGTATTGTTAATAAAAGTAGATCCTTTAACAGTTAAATCTTTTATATTCAATATAGCTCCACCAAGTGGTGCACTATTGTTAATAAAATTAGAACTGGAAATTGTAACTTTAGGGTTACCATTTGCAGCATTAATATTTATAGCTCCACCTTCAACATCAGCAGAGTTATTAATGAATTTTGAATTTATAATTTTAATGGTTCCTGCACAAATATCAATAGCTCCACCATATTGAGCTTTGTTATTGGTAAATTTAGTTTTACTTATAGTTCCAGTAATAGCTTTATCAGTATTGGTTACTTCAATAGCTGCTCCATTATTATCATTTGGAGTCATATTACCTTTACCAGATGCAGTATTGCTATCAAATACACAACTAGTAATCGTGAACTCAGAACCTTCTATAAATATACCTGCACCGTATAATCCTCCATTTTTACTAAATGTAGAATCACTAATACTTAATTCATTAACTTTCTTACCAGGTAATGAACTGCCTGAAGTAGTAATAGCTCCACCCCAACGGCCAGAGTTATTAACAAAATAAGAATTTTCTGAAATTTTAGTTTTACCAAGAGAAGTTACAGCACCAACAACATAATCCCCATTTTTATAATTTTTAAGGTTGTTGGAAATAGTACTATTTTTAATAAATAATGTACTATCATACCAGTTATAGATAGCTGCACCACCATAATCTTCAGAGGCAGAAGAAGTACGTTTGGTTATATCATTATTATCTACTATACATTTTTGAATAGTTAAAGTTCCTTTGTTGAATACTGCACCACCCATAGTAGCAGCAGTATTGTCTTTAAAAGCAGTGTTGAATGCATATACAGAACCAGTATTATATATTGCACCACCGATATCAGCATTACCATTAATTAAATTAGCATTATATATATTTAATTTATCAGCTGTTGAGGTAACATTAAATATTCTACCTAAATTATTAGCATTAATAGTAAAACCATCACATTTAAGATTAACAAGATGGTCAACAACAATACCATTTACAAAGTTATCAGCTTCACTAGCTAACATAGTTACATTAGAACTTAAATAGATATCACCTTCAACCATGTTTATAGCTTTTTGCAAATCGGTAAAGGTTTTAATTTCACCTATGTTTAAAGTACCGGTATAATACATATAAACCATATTATTAGTAAATGTTGTATCATCATCAATATTTAAAGTATATCCACTATAAATAGCACTACCTTCTTTTTTTGCAGAGTTATTGGTAAATATGGAATTTTTAATATCTAAAGTAGCTTTACCTGTTGTTCCACCTTCATATACAGCACCACCTTGATTGGATGCAGTATTGTTTATAAAAGTACAGCTGTCAACACTGGCACTGGAAACACCCTTATTATCATCTCCTAATCTATAAGCAGCACCATTATCTGCAGTATTGTTTATAAAATTACAATCAGATATTGTACCTTCACAGCTATACCATGTAAGAAGAGCACCTACATTAGGATTTCCGCTTCCATAACCAACACCTTTATTGTTGGTGAAATTGGTTCCGGATATTTTGAAAGTAGAACCTATGACATTTACAGCTGCACCTTGGAATGCTCTATTTGAATCAAATACTGAATTTTCAATGATAATCTGATTTTTACCAGCATTAGTGTAACCTAAAGAAGTTACAGCTCCACCATAACATCCACTGTTATTTCTAAAGTAAGATTTTGAAATTTTAGTATATCCTGTTGCAACTACTACACCATCTACAAGATCTCCAACATTATTGTCACGAATAACCATGTTTTTATGGTTATTAATTATTTGTGAATTAGAGATTAATAATGAAGCACCATTATCTGCATAGATAGCTGCACCACCATTGTCAATATTTTGACTTCTTAATTGCACATCATTTCCATCAAAAACAGAACTGTCTACAATACAAGTTCCAGTAGTGTAAATTGCACCACCATATTTATAGACAGTATTGTTTTTGAAATTCACATTATTTACTATTAAAGTAGAACCATCAAAGTAAACAGCCCCACCATTACTTACAATTCCTGAACTATCAGAAACAGGATTTGCATTAATCAAAGTCAAATCATTTAATGTTAATGTAACAGAAGAATCTTTTACTACAAAAATACTTCCATGACCATTAGCATCAATTGTATGACCATTTCCGTTAATTATAGTAGTCTTTGTAATAGAAATACCATAATTATCTATTTCATCATCTCCATGTTTGACATCATAAGTAAGCTCAAATGCACCTTGAGAATTATCAATGTCTGTTTGTAAAGACGTGAAATCTTTTTGAATTTCATTTGGTGCTTGGTAAGTATCATTAGTATTAATAGACACATCTTCAGCAGAAACTGCAGACATGCTTAAAAGTACTAATAAAAGAACTAACACACCAATATTCTTTTTTAGACTCATGAGATTTTTCTCCTTTTCTAAAAATTACAATTAAACACATTAAAATTTAAACTGAACTAACAAATAGTTAGACAATGTATATATCTTTTACACAACTTATATAAAACTACCTATTTAATATGAATAAATTAAAATATAACATAATCAATCAAATAGTTAATCAAACAAAAAACCATTTTTAAAATATAAAAATGAACAAAATTAAAATAAACCAAATAATAAAAATAAGTAAAAAAAGGTATAGGATTAATAAATAAAAATTAAATTATGTGTAAAAAATAATATTAAAAATAATAATAAGTAAACAAAATATATATTAAATAGCTAAAATTTAAAAAACATGATTAAACATAAACTATTTAATTTATAAATTATCAACACATTTTTTAAATTTTGTAGCAGCCTCCCCAATAGCTATTACCTTATTACAGTCTAGTTTTAATGCCTGATTAATTCCCTCCCGGACTTCATCAAAAGTTGCACCAAGAGTGCCTTTTTTAACAAAATCATCAACATGATTCAGTATAATTTTTTCTTTAAGTTCAGGATGTTCACTTATTTTATCACTAGCTATTTTTTGAGAAGCACTTGAAGCAGGAACAACATATTTAGAAAATTCTAAAACATTATCAAATATTTCCAAATCCCCTTTAGCACCGGATTCTGATGAAATTGTAATAACTGTAGTAATATCACCATATAACTTTTTAAATTCCCGTAAAACCGTTTCAACACCTGCCGGATTATGTGCAAAATCTACAACAACATCCTTTTCGCCAATGGTGGCTACTTTTTCCATTCTACCGGAAACCCCTCCAAAAGTAGCTATTGATTCCAATATTTTATCATAAGGTAATTTTAGAAATTCATGAGCTGCAATAATTACGCCTGAAACATTATAGACATTATGAATTCCATCAAGAAGCATTTTAACTTCCAGTTTTTCATCTGGAGTATGTAACTCAAAGGATCTATTTTTCAAATTAATATTAGTTGCAATATAATCCAGCTGCGGAGTTGTTAGACCGCATTCACATAAATAATATCCTGAACCTGAAATAATCTCTTTAACATCAACGGTTTTGCCGCAAACACATTCTTTAGAAGATACACATACAGGCATTTCATCTACTCCAAAAGTAATTACTTCACCTGCAAAGTTCAATTCCCTTAAAAGCCCCATAATTGTCGGATCCTGACCGTTTACAATAAGTTGCTTTCCATTTAATCCTTTTATAAATTCTGCCTTGACATGTGCATACTCCATAAAGCTCCCCAAATCATTTAAATGATCAGGAGTTATGTTAGTTATTAGTCCGGAACTTAACTGAGAATTTCCAACTATTCTCTCAATAGTGCCCGGAACTCCAAATGTGCCTACTTCCAAAATTCCCACATCACCATTTAACCGGGACTGTAAAATTGGAATATACTCGGCATTTCCCTGCATTTTTTCCAAGTTATGTTCAACAGGTACAATATTATTATCATAGGCTATTTTTTTCAAAAGAGTTGTGGTAGTCGTCTTACCGTTAGTGCCGGTTATTCCAAATACCGGTTTATTTACTTTAAAAATATCTATAATATCACTAACTTCCAAAACAGGAATGTTTTTTTCCTGAATAATGTCAAATACTTTAGCTGTTTTAGGTAAACTTATTGGTGGAATTATATAATCTGCTTTTTCAAAAAACTCTTCAGGATGAGATTCATAAAATACTTCAATATCATACCCTTCCAAAGATTTTTTAAACCTGCAGTCATTAGCAGATGCCATGTCTGTTCCAATAACATCAAATCCACGGTCTTTAAGAATTCTGGCTACCAGATTACAGTTAGCTCCACAAATCCCAATTACACCAAATGTGGTATCTTTCGAAAAATCAGACTCATTCATATTTTTTACTTCCCTCTTCAAGTCCTTTCATGATTTTTTCAACAGTGGTGAGTCTGTCATAAGCTATAAGTGGCCCCATATGCAAAATAATGTCTCCAGGTTTGGAATATTTGAATGTTAAAGCAGCAGCTTCAGTAATATCTCTGGTAGCTACCTTAACCGCATTCGGATTTTCAACAGCATCTAAAACTTCATATGCAGCATCCATTTCAACTTTCTGGTTAACTTCATTAAATCCGCTAGCTATTATAACATCTACATATTGTCCAACAAGCTTTCCAACTTCTGCCTTATCTCTTTTAGACAATGTATCAAAATGATCTAAAAACAGTACAACATTGTCATCTTTAAAATAATCAAGAGTGATTTTCATTCCATCATATAAAAATGCAGAATCCAGAATAACTTTTCTTCCATTGTACTCACCAACATCCTCCATATGTGCCGGAAGTCCTTTAAATTCAGACAATGCCCTAGTAATATCTTCCTGAGAAACACCATATGTTAAAGCAACACTGCTGGCCCCTACAGAGTTTTCAAAGAAATAGCTGACCATGTGGAATGGTGTTGTAAATTCCCCTTTTGAATATCTGACGGTTAATTTTTCATCACCGGCAGTTCCAATGAAATCACAGTCATCATCTAAAGCATAATAAAGTGCATTGTCCCTTACCGGAGCTATAATGTCTCTACAGGAATTATTTGCAATAAATATTTCACTCATTTTTTCCAAAATCAGTTTACGTTGCTGATATTTCTCAAGAGAACCTCCAAATTCAGAGAGATGGTCTTCAGCAATATTGGTTAAAAGACCAATTTTAATATCCAATTCATCCAGAAGTCCGATAGTTCCATGAGGAAGTTCAAAAATAGCTATATCACAATTTTGAGCTTTACCTTTAACTATGCCATCAATAATGGCTTCACTAACTAAATTATTAACTAAAGAAGAACAGGACCATACTTTATAACCTGCCTGTTTAAAAATACTTGTTGTGATAAATGTAGTAGTTGTTTTACCCATAGTTCCCGTGATTCCAATAATATCAACAGGAATTAAATCATTTACCATTTTTGAGAAATCTTCATTAGTAATAACATCTAAATCAGCTTCAGCAACCTTTTTTGCAATAGGTGCACTGTCAGGCAAACTTGGAGCCATATAAACCTTATCAATACCCTCAACAGAAGGATCATCATTTCCCAAATCTAAAACAACACCTTCCTTTTCCATCTGTTTTAAAATACTTTGTACATCCTGTTTAAAATCAGACAAATGTTTCGGATCAGTTATAATAACATTATGATTTTGATTATTAAGCAACCTTGCAACAGGTCTGCCGGCATTTCCCGCACCAATAACTAAATAATTCATAAATTTATCCACCTATAATTATTATATGATTTTATTAAATTTAAAGTTGAAGACCATTCCTTAAAAAGTTGATTACATTTAAATAATATTTTTCAATACCAATTATAAACTGTTTCCTATAAAATACGCTTTTAAGAAAAATAGCTGAAAAGTATTCTATAGAAATTTATTGAAATTTAAAAAAAATAGTGGAAAAAATTATTCAAAGTGAATTAAATTTTCCACATCATCATAAACAACATCAAGTCCGCACATAGACGGAACATAATTAGCTGCTTTTGCTGAATTTACACCAATTACTTCAAAGCCCATATCTTCAATAGGCGCTACGACCATACAGGTATCACAGACCACATTACCACCTGCATCTTCAATAGCTTTTGTATAACCCATTCTGTCAGCTGTTGCTTTTACGCTAACTGATGTACAAATCCATAATTTATTTTTAATTGATTTTCCCCTGACAATATTTGCAACTTCTTTTATTTCTTCCAATGAAGCATGAGGACAGCCTAAACAGATTAAATCCGGTTCATCAGCTGTAGTGGATAATTTGTTACGGGTGTCTAAAATGTCGTCTTCAGAGATTGTAATATGATCATCAGCTTCACTTTTAGCAGCCAATTCATATTCCGGAGTAACGTTCTCCATATGATAAAGAGCTACTGAACCTGATGACGCAAGTGCTGCTCCCAATGTTTTTAAATTATTATTATCAGGAATATTTTTAAGAGTAAAGTAAGGCACTCCACCACCGACAATTTTCCCAACAATATATCCGAGAGCTCCGAAATCAGCACCTGCGAGTTCGGTTTCAACATCCACTACTAAATTAGCCGTCCTATTTTCATCTAAATGGAATCCATAAAGAGGAGTTTTTCCAACAATAGCTGCTGCTAATGCTGCAGGACCGCCTTCACGGTTAGTTTTAGCACCAATTACAGAATTAACATATGCTACTGCTGAAGATTCAGACCAGGACACATGGTCTCTAAATCTGGGAACATTTCCAACAAGATAAGGAGTACAAGTACATGTTTTTGAGATTCCAAGTTTGCCGTAAGCTTCTACAATCTGATTTTGCTTAACTGAAAATTCTTTTGGAAATCCGAGAGCTTTCCAATTATCCAAATCAGTTCCAGGAGGATTTAGGGAAGAATTAACACTAGCTACCCCTTTATCATCACTGGCTAAATCCTGAAGATATTCCAGTCCCGCATCACCAATAGTTTTATAAGAAACTCCAGAAACCTGTGCTGAAGTGATATCCACCAATTTAGAAGCACCATAAATATCTCCTAAAGCTACTAAAATATCCATGCTTTTTCTAACAGTTTCTCCAAACTCCCCATCACACATTTGTTCTTCTTTTTTTGTTAAAAACATATTAATCATTATTTATTTGATATTCAACCATATCATTAACCAAGTTTAAAAAGTTGTCTTTACTGTCAAATGGAATCATAGCTCCTGCAGCAATATCATGACCTCCACCCTGGCCACCGAAATTGTTGGAACTGTCCTGTAAGGCTTTTCCCAAATTAACTCCATTTTCAACTTGCTGTCTGGTTGTTCTTCCGGAAACTTTAATATCCTTATGAAGTCTGGATAATCCTAAAACAGGTTTTGAATCATCCAACAGGTTAATAGACAAACCTATACTAGCTATTGTACCCATTACAGATTTCAACACTTTATCTTCACTGTATAAATATTGAATATGAGAAAGATTAACTGAACCTTCCTTTTTAATCCATTCCAAACCTTTAACAAGCTGATCGCGATATTTGCGCTGCAAATCAGTAGCTGTTTTTAAGGCTTTTTCACGTTCTCCAAGAGCAATACTTAAACCTAATCCAAACTTCTTATTTTTACCACATGCATCAAGAATATAGGAATACTCTTCCAAATCACGAAGCAGAGGTATTTCTTTTGGAACTGTATAACAGTCACCGAAAATATCCGGATTAATCTTAATAAGTTCATCTTTAAGAATATCTTTTTCCTCTTCGCCTAAATCAGAAAATTTAATTCCATAAGACAGATTCATCCTTTCTAAAAACTCAGTTGAACCTTCCAAATCCCCAGTTATTCCAGGAAGCGGCGGAGAAAAAGTGTAAGCTAAAGACTTGAAAAGTGGTTCAGAGGATTTGGAAACTATTTTCAAACCATCATGAATTTCCAGATTACCACTTTGTTTAGCATCATCAACAATGAGTTTATTAACTCCGGTAAATCCGTCCTGACCTTGCATATCACCAAAAGCACCAATTAAAGCAAAATAAGCCAAGTGTTTTTTATCAAGGTCCCTAACTGCCAAATAGCTGGAACCTGCTCCACTTAAATCCCTGCTTCCGTCAATATCAAACAGATGAGGATTTATGTGAACCACATTGCTTTCTGCTTCAACATCACTGACCTGATGATGATCAGCTATAATAACATCACATTTAAAGGAATTAAGTTCACCTACAAAAGAACTTCCCATATCTGAAAAAATGACCAAATCATGTTTTTCATGTCTTAACTGATTTATTAAATCTTCTTTAAGACGAGGAACAATTGTAGTGTGAAACTGAACCTTTTCCTCTTTTAAAGCATTAGCTAATACAGCTGCTGCTGAAATTCCATCAGCATCGTTATGAGAAATAATTCTTATAACGTTATTGTTTTCTATGTGCTCTTTAAGCACATTACTAGCTTCACTAGCTCTATTTAACAAGGAGTGCTGCTTCTTTTGGATTGTATCTCCATCCTTCAGGTAATGCACCTTCATTTACATAATATGAAGCTAATCTCCTGATTCTAGATTCAATGATAGTTAAACCTCTTTTAGAGTGTAAATCTTTAGGATTTTCAGCTAAATGATCTCTTATATTTACTGCTCTTTTGATTAAGTTCATTAAATCTTCAGGGTATTTTCCAGCTTGATCATTTCTTTTTAAGATTTGGGTGATTCTTTCACCGGTTACTTCTTTAACACTAGGAATACCGTATTGGTCTCTTAAGATAATACCGATTTCACTGGTACTTTTTCCTTCTTTGTTAAATTTTAAAATCATTTCTTCAATTTCTTCATCACTGTAAGTTACCCATTCTGGTCTTGCCATAATAATTACCTCTTAATATTAGTTATAAAGTAAGCCCATAATAATAAATTAGAAAATTATTGAACAGAATACCATTTAATAAATTTTTCTAAAGAATTTTTTCTATGTGAAAACTGGTTTTTTTCTTCAGTTGTAAGTTCTCCAAAAGTCTTATCTTCATCTGGAACATAGAAAATAGGATCAAAAGCAAAACCTAAATCTCCTTTTTCCTCAACTGCGATTTCACCTATGACCTTACCTAAAAAGATCTTGGGCTCAGAATTGGGGGCGCAGTACCCAATAACTGACCTGAATTCGGCATAACGGTCATCGACACCATCTAAAAGCTTTAATATTCCCTGATTTCCAAGAGTTCCTTGAACATAAGAAGAATATGTTCCCGGAAAACCTTTTAAAGCTTTTATGAATAAACCAGCGTCTTCAACAATCACAGGTTTATTAAGTTTACGACTAGCATATTTTGCACCTGATATAGCTACTTCCTCAAGAGTTCCCTGAGGTTCACAGTAACCTAAATCAATATGCTCCAAGTTAATGTCATAATCTTTAAATATATTCTCTGCTTCTATAACTTTATGTTTGTTACCAGTTATAAATGTTATCATAAAGTTAATTATGAACTAAATTTTTTATAAAATTAACCATAATCAGTTAAAAGATTTAAATGAACAATTAATTGTTTAGGAAAGTTCAGCTGGTCTAAAGTAATTATATATTATCATCAATCTTCAATAATGGTTTAAATTCCCTTCCAATAGTTTTATCATTTCCCAATATGTAAAAAACTTGAACATTATTGTTTTATTTGCTTTTCTTACAAATTTAATCCTTTAGCGAATGCTCTTATGAAAATTGATACTTTTTATTTTATGATTTAAAAAATTATTAGAATAGCATTTATTATATGTAAATTTCAAAATTCTTGAGAAACATAAGAAACATAAGAAACATAAATTTTTTTTATGTTTTTTATGAAATGTATTATCAGAGGTTATAAACATGAAAAATAATCCTTTTAGAAAACGAACTGGAATTTTGCCTTCGTATTTCACTGGCCGTGAAAATGAATTAAATGAACTTAAAAAAATATATAACTCAACTAAAATAGGAATTCCCGGCCATTTAATATTATATGGACCAAAAGATATTGGAAAAACATCTTTATTATTAAAATTTCAAGAGGAAATAACTAATCTTGATGATGTATATTCAGTTAGAATTCCATTAATGGAAGGAAATTTTGAAGACATTTACTCATTAATAATAGAAAAATGTTCTGACACGTTAAATATTAATATTAGCCATTTTTGGGAGAAAATAAGTTCATTAGGTATTAATATACCATTTATCGGAGGCATATCTGTATCACGTGAAATTCCCCAAACCAGCCCTGCAGTTGCATTTGAAAAAATTTTAAACGTGATTTATGATGAGCTAGGCTCTGACAATCCTGTTTTAATCCTGCTGTTTGATGATCTTCAAAGGATTATGGGCAATGATGAAACAATGAAGATATTGAGTATCTTGCAGAATGCTCTTGTAGAATTAAATCTAAAAGGAAAAAACATAATGTTTGTAGCTACTGGTTCAGAAGACATTTTCAACAAAATACAAGACAAACTTGACTCAGCAGTACGGATATTCGAACCTTACTTAATTGGACCATTATCATACGGCGAAGTATATGATGCAATCAATATTCCTACTAAAGAACAAAATGTGGCCTTTGAAGAGAATGTCATAAAAGAAATATATGAATTATCAAACGGAATTCCATATTACATGCAAATCCTAGCTTACAGCTGTTTTGAAGAAACAAATGAAGATGATAAAGTGACTATGGATGAGTTTAAAAAGGCATCTGTGTATTCCTTAAACATTTTGGCCCAACGTGAATTTAAATCATTATTCTCTAAATCCACTACGGAAGAGCGAAAAATACTATGCTTAATGGCTGAAAGCAACGAAACAATTTTATCCTATTCCTATATCAAAGATAATGCTCACCTAAACTCAGAACCTTCAGCATTGCTAAAAAGTTTAATTAACAAAAACATGATAATCAAACCAGCAAGAGGCAAATACAAATTAAAAAGTAATCTTTTCAAATTATACCTGCAAAATTTACGTATAAATCAGGATACTGGATTAATTAGATAGTGATAAACTTGCCTAAGTTACACTATCCAATATTATTTAAAACAAGCATATTCAAAAAACAAAAAATGAAAATGAACCAAAATGATGAAACAATCGATATGACAAGAAAACATACCTATTTTTCGAAAAAAATATTGCTTTTCAAAATGCTCTAAATAAAATAAGTAACAGATTTTTGTATTAGAAAAAATGTAAAATAAAATATGGAAAAATTGTAAAGTAATATATAGAAAAATTGTAAAATTAAGGAGTAATCATTATGGTTGTTAAGTATTTGCCGAGAATATTGGATGAAGATTTGGAAAAATATCTTACAATGATTGGTGCAATTCTCATTGTTGGACCAAAATGGTGTGGCAAGACAACTACTGCTGAACAGCATGCCAAAAGTGTATTAAAACTACAAGACAAAGATAATTATAAAACAAATATGATGTGGGCAGACATAGAGCCTTCCAGATTATTAAAAGGAAACAAACCGCGATTGATTGATGAATGGCAGGTGGCTCCAGTATTGTGGGATTCCGTCAGAACAAGCGTAGATGAAAGCGAAGGATATGGATTATATATTCTAACCGGTTCAACAGTGGTTGATGAAGACAGCATTATGCACTCAGGAACCGGAAGAATCCATAGAATGTTAATGAGGCCTATGAGTTTGTATGAAAGCGGTGAATCAAACGGGCAGATTTCAATTATGGACTTATTTGACAATCCAGACATTAACATTAATGACTGTGAATCCTCTTTAACAATAGATGATTTGATATTTGCTGCCTGCCGTGGGGGTTGGCCAGATTCATTGAATCAAAAAACCCGAGAAGGCAAACTCTTTGTTGCATATAATTATTTGGAAAACATTTGTAACACAGATGTTTCTGCTGTTGATGGGGTTAAAAGAGATCCTGATAGGGTAAGAGTATTATTACGTTCGCTTGCAAGAAACAATTCCACACTGGCTAAAAATCAAACCATTATAGAGGATATTAATGCTAATTTTATGGATATAAGTAGACCCACATACTATTCATATGTTGATGCCTTGAAAAAATTATTTGTAATTGAAGACAACAGAGGATGGTCGCCAAACATCAAATCAAAATCAGCAATCAGATCAGGAAATAAAAAAGTATTCATTGATCCTTCAATTGCCGTAGCAGCATTGAATGCAAATCCTAAATCAATGAAAAATGATTTGGAAACATTCGAATTTATTTTTGAAAATTTATGCATTCGTGACTTAAATGTTTATACAAATTCCTATGGCGGAAAAGTTTCATATTATCATGACAAGTCAGATTTGGAAATTGACTGTGTTGTTCACTTGAGAGACGGAAGATATGCATTAATAGAATGCAAGCTTGGAAGTGAAAGAATAGAGGAAGGTGCCCAAAATCTTCTTAAAATCAATAAGTTAATTGAAAAGAATAAAAAATTGGATAATCCCACATTTCTTGCAGTGCTGACTGGCGGAAAAGATGCATATACTCGTCCGGATGGTGTTAAAGTAATTCCAATCGGTTGTTTAAGATAGTATTTAATATATCCAGTCAGTTATCCTGATTAACATAATAACTGCTGAATGCATATTCTTCAAATAACTGCAAAAGAAATTTTGTATCAGAGTTTTAGTGCAAAAATCAATAAGCATCAGAATTATATGAACTGATTAGAAATTTACTCTCATCCCTTATATTTCATACACTAGAAAAAGAGGTTCAGCAATACATAAAGAATTAAATTATGATTTCCTAATGGGTATAACGTCCTCTTGATTCAATTTCTTTTATTTTTTTAATTATTTTATCTTTATTTTCCCCGTATGAATCAGCATAACCGTCTAAAACATCGCCAAAATATTTGCTGGCTGTAGTGCTGTCTATACTTTGCAGGGATTTCTTTAATACAAGCAAATCAACTGCCTTATCTTCAAATAAATCAGAATGTCTTCCAAGACCAAAATCTAAAAATACCAATTTTCCGTCTCTAAGCATTATATTTGAAGTTGTAATATCTCCATGAATAATATCCAAACTGTGTATTTTAGCTATTTCAACTCCGATTTTATAAGCTAAACTGTCATCAATAACTTCTTTAAGCATCTTCCCTTCAATAACTTCCATCAATATAGATTTATTTTCCAAATCAACATCATATAATACAGGAGCAGTTACACCTGCTTTTTTAACATCAGACAATAATTTGGCTTCAAGTTTGGTTCTTGACTTTCTTATTTTAGAATCAATCTCAGCAATTCTGTAAGCTTTCGGAATTCTGCTTTTCAATACGGCATTTCTGCCCAAATATGAACTTTTAATAATATCTGATTCAGCACCTTTAGCTATTAAATTATCAGGTAATTTCAAATGTGATTCCTCACTATTTACCCATGGAGCCTCTACTTCATCAGTTCTGAAACGCTGAATAATCCCAGTATCCCTAATATCCAAAGGACCAAACTGATTGTACATAAGCAATCCCAGCCATGCAATCATTACTCCGTTATCCCCACATAGTTTCATTTCAGGCATATAGAATTTGGCTCCATGCTCTTCAGACATTGTCTTAAGCATCTCCCTAAGTCTTGAGTTTGCAGAAACACCACCGCACAACATAACCTCATCTTTTTGTGTATGGGACAATGCCCTTTCTGTTACCTCAACAAGCATTGAAAAAGCTGTTTCCTGAAGTGAAAAACAAACATCCTCAATTGGAGTGCCTTTTTTAACTTTTCTTAAAGCTGCAGAGAGCAATCCTGAAAATGAGAAATCCATTCCTTTTACAACATAAGGTAAATCAACATAAGAACCTTTTTTAGCCAGTTTTTCAATTACAGGACCTCCAGGATGGCCTAAACCTGTTTCACGACCGAAATGATCAAGACAGTTTCCCGCTGCAATGTCTAGTGTTTCACCAAAAATCCTATACCTTCCGCTTTCATGAGAGATTACCTGACTATTTCCACCACTTACATAAAGAGTTACAGGATTAACTGCACCAGTATCTAATTTTCCCACTTCAACATGACCAATACAATGATTAACACCAATTATTGGTTTATTTAAAGATAGTGCCAGTGTTCTTGCAGAAGTAGCTACAATTCTTAAAGCAGGACCAAGACCAGGACCCTGTGAAAAAGATATTAAATCCAAATCATCATAAGAGATTCCAGCTTCATCAATAGCTTTTGGAATTAACTTTGGAATCCAATATCCATGATGTTCAGCAGCTATTCTTGGATGAATACCTCCTTTTTCCGGGAATAACTGTTCCCCAGCCATAGCCAATATATTTCCATCACTATCAACGATTCCTACACCTGTTTTTTCAGCAGTTCCTTCAATTCCTAAACATATCAAAATAATCAACTTAAAAAAATAATTTAATTTAATATTAGTTATTTGAAATATAAATAAGATACAGTTCACAAATATTGCAGAAATACACATTTTATTAATTTCACATTTCCTACAAATATTTAAATTTCAAAAATAAATTAATAATCATGGGATTTTATAGCACAAAAACTTCTGAAGAAAAAAGAGTTACACAATTAACAGGAGATGTACGTCTTAGAGAGGAGTTTAAAGAAGAAATCGAAAACAGAGGCATACCCACCTATCAGGGATACAATATCCAAAAAAGATTAAGATTTGAAGTTGAACAAGGTCAACTTAAAGGTGATGAAGTAGATTCAAGATTAATGGAACTGTTAGAAGAAAACAGTAAACAGACCGTCTCAAATATTTACACCAAAGACATTAAAAAAGATTCTGACAGTCAAAATAGGATTCCTCCAAGACCTCAAACAAATGAAATCAAAATACCTCCAAGAGCCAGAGACGGAAAAACATTCAGCACGGATTTGACTCAAAAAGAGATGTTGGAAAAAATTATTAAGCAAAATCAAAAAATTATAAATCAAAATAAAATTATTATTGAAGAATTAAAAAAGGTGAATAAATGATTGACGGAATAACAACATACGGTTCTGATGAATTAATAAACCAAATAAAATATGGGGAACCAGTATTTATATGTGTAATTGGTACAACTGAAACTTCCAAAATACCTGGAATATCCGGAGCTGGAGCAACTCCCGAATTAACTGAATATACTCCTGCAGCAGATGCTGAAATAATGGTTCATGGAAGTGTTCATTGTATGGAAGAAATTCCTCAAACAGTGGTTGGAGAAACTGCTGCACCAACACCATCAATGCTGACTAAAGCATCATTACAACTTGCTGATATACCATTTGTTATAGTAGATGCTGGTTCTAAAGTTACCCCTCATTTAGAATGCAACAGACTTGGAAATGAATATGGAAGAGATATCAGAACCGGAAAAGGAGTTTTAAATCCATTGGAAATTTATGAAAATGCAAAAGAACTTGGAGCAAAGCTTTCAATGATGCATGATTATCTAGTAATCGGAGAAAGTATAGCTGCAGGAACAACTACTGCTCTTGGAGTCTTAAGAGCTCTTGGATATGATGCTAATGAGAAAGTCAGCGGAAGTATGCCTACAAATCCTCATGATTTAAAAACAAAAGTAGTAGATGAAGGATTGAAAAATGCAGGTCTTGACCCTGAAACTGATGAAATTGATGCAATGCAAGCTATTGGAGCTGTTGGAGATCCAACCCTTGCAGGAATGGCTGGACTTGTAATATCTACAGATATCCCAATAATTTTAGGCGGCGGAACACAAATGGCTGCTGTTTGTGCAATTGTAAAATCCATAAATCCTAATTTTGATTTCTCAAGAATAAACTTAGCTACTACAGTTTTTGTGGCTAATGATGAAACAGCTGATTTATTTGACCTTGTAAAACAGATTGATGAAGATATTACAGTCAATATTGTAGACCCTAATTTTGAAGAAGCAGAATATCCTGGATTGAAAAATTATCTGGACGGTTTTGTTAAAGAAGGTGTTGGAGCTGGGGGTGCAATGTTTACAGCATTAATTAGAGGAAACTCTGTTGAAAGATTAAGAAAAAAAATAGAAAAGGTTTGCAGTGAATAGTATTTAGAATAAATGGGTTATTGAACCCATAAATACTATTATTCCTACAATCCAACAATAATATGCAAAAATATCCAAACTTCTTTTTTGAATTAATTCAAGTAACCATTTAATAGCCAAATAACCAGATATTAATGCTGCTAAAAATCCTAATAAAACAGCTAAAGCATTGAAATCAGTAATTGTTCCAATATCCTTAAGTTGGACTATAAATGCTCCTAAAATAGCTGGAATAGATAATATAAAACTGAATTTAGCAGCAAATTCTTTATCCAATCCAATTACAAGACCTGCAGCTATTGTAGTACCTGAACGTGAAAGACCAGGTAATATAGCACATGCCTGACCTAATCCCATAAATATTGATTCTTTAAGTGAAAGATTTGATAAATTAACCTCTCCGGAATTCATTCTTTGAGACAAGTAAAGAATAGTACCGGTTACAAATAGGAAAAATGCCGGAACATACAATGCACCTGCAAACAATGACTCTACCTGACTTTCAAATAATACTCCAACTAAACCTACAGGAATAGTAGCTATAATTACATACCAGACCAATCTTTTATAAGGATCAGAATAAAATCCCTCCTTAAATCTGTGTTGAATAATATCTCCAATACTTAATAAGAATGCCTGAATCATTCTGATAATATCTGCACGGAAGAACCATAATACAGCTATTAAACTTCCTAAATGAAGAAAAACATCAAAAGCAAGAGAAGATTCTACCCCTAATGCATTTTGAGCAAAGATTAAATGAGCTGAACTACTTACAGGTAAGAATTCAGTTAATCCCTGAACAATACCAATAATAATTGCCTGAATTATATCCATTTCCCACACCATTTAAATATAATCCAACCAGCCAAATTTATCATCCTTTTTACCTTCAACAATGTCAAAGAAAGTTTTTTGTAATTTTTCTGAAATTGGACCTCTTTTACCTGCACCAATGATTTTATGATCAATTGAACGAATAGGAGTAACTTCAGCAGCAGTTCCACTGAAAAATACTTCATCAGCAAAGTATAATCTTTCTCTTGAAATTCCTTCTTCAACAACTTCATATCCTAAATCATTAGCTAGCTGTTTGATAGATTCTCTTGTAATTCCTTTAAGATTGGAAGAATCCATTGAAGGAGTGTATAATACACCATCTTCTACAATGAAAATGTTTTCTCCACTACCTTCAGAAACATGGCCTTCATAATCAAGCATAATAGCTTCATCATAACCATGTTCAATAGCTTCCAATTTAGCCAATTGGGAATTCATATAATTAGCACCGCATTTAGCTAATGTTGGAAAAGTATCTGGAGCTGGTTTTCTCCAGGAGGAAACTCCGACATTTACACCATTAGCCATTCCTTCTTCACCTAAATATGATCCCCATTCCCAAGCAGCTATTACACTATTAACAGGACAGGTTAATGGATTTACTCCTAACTGACCATACCCTCTAAATACAACAGGACGTATGTAACAGGAAGCTAACTCATTGATTTTAACGGTATCCCTAATTGCCTGTGCAATTTCCTCCTGAGTATAAGGAATATCAATTTTATAAACTTTTGCAGAATTAAATAAACGTTTTACATGTTCATTTAAACGAAAGATACATGTGCCTTTTTTATTATCATATGCCCTAATACCTTCAAAAACACTTGTACCATAATGGACTACATGTGAAAGTGCATGAATTTTTGCATCTTTCCAATCAACCATATTTCCGTCCATCCATATTTTGCTAGCAGAATCATCCCATGCCATTTATATCACTTTTAATTAATAATTTATTAATATATAATATGGTTTTATTTTTATTTATAAGTTACTTTTAGATATAGGCTAATTTTATACACAAAGTAAACCCATGATTTTATAAAGTATAAAAAATAAAGTAATAACAAATATGGTGGTAAAATGAGTAAAGATGATAGAAGTGGCCTTAACCCATTTACTGGAAAATCACATTATGACAATGTAGATGATGATAAATTTTTAAATGAATATTATAATCACTATTACGATATGATAAACAAGTATGAAATATTAGACCAAACACAACAAGGCCAATTAATCTTAAAAGTTACTTCAAATTTAATAAATGCTGTTGAAAAATATTTAGCTAAAATCGGCAGGTCAGATTATACTGCAGACTATTATGACTGGGAAGTCCATTTAGTTGAAGATGACACAGTAAATGCAATGTGTATACCTGGAGGAAAAATCATTGTACTTTCAGGAATTTTGCCAATAGCAAATACTGAAGAAAAAATAGCATTTATTTTAGGTCATGAAATTGCCCATGCTCTTTTAGACCACTCCAGAACCGAATCCAGTATCAGAAATACAAAAAATACAATAACAACCATTTCCAGAATCGGAAGCATCGGACTTATTCTTTTAGGTCAGGAAGAGCTGGGACTTGCTGCAGGTGCAATTACAAATATTGCAGATATCGGATCTGAACTTTTTTTAATACAGCCATTTGGAAGGTCTCAAGAAATAGAAGCTGATAAACTTGGAATGATGATAATTCACTGGGCAGGTTATGACATAAGTGAAATTCCGGCATTCTGGCAGTCCATGAGTGAAGAAAATGCCAATGATTTTGATTTCTTTTCTACCCACCCCTCTGATGATAAAAGAATTGCTGCAATGAATGAAATGATATTTGAAATAGAAAACAGAACAGACTTTTATAGTCAGCCAGTTTTATCCGACAGCACATCAACAAGTTCAAATATGCTTGAAAAAGTACCTACATTAGGTACCGCAAGTGCTGAAGTATCAGGAATAAGTGCAGCTAAAAATAAGCATTCTGCTAATACCTGCAAATATTGTGGAAATACTATAAAAGCAGATGATATATTCTGTACCAACTGCGGAAACAAATTAAAACATGAATTGAAATGCAGCAATTGCGGAAATGCAATAAAAGAAGATGATGTTTTTTGTTTCAATTGTGGAAATAAAATATAAATTCCTTAAAAAACCAAAAGCTTTATATATTATAACATCAATAAATAATGATGTGCTATGGTTCCGTGGTCTAGTGGTATGATACCTCCCTTACAAGGAGGGGATCACGAGTTCGAATCTCGTCGGAACCACTTCCTAACTATTTTTAAAAATTTAACTATTATTTCATGAATATTTTATCATTTTCTAACTACTTTTTCTAAAATTTTTGAACAAAATATAAAAAATATTCAAATTAATTAATCAGAGCTAAATCAAAAGATTAATAAATATACAATTCTATAAACAATTGTATAGAAATAATAGGTGAATTAAAATGGTTGTAAAAATAGGTATTATAAAAAGTGGAAATATTGGAACCTCTCCAGTATTAGACCTTCTTTTAGATGAAAGAGCAGACAGACCAAATATTGATGTAAGAGTATTTGGATCTGGAGCAAAAATGAATCCTGAACAAGTTGAAGATGTTGTACCAAAAGTTGATCAATTTGACCCAGATTTCTGTATCTTCATTAGCCCAAACCCAGGAGCACCAGGACCAGCTAAAGCAAGAGAAATGTTATCTGAAAAAGACATTCCAGCTATTATCATTGGTGATGCACCAGGTAAAGGTAAAAAAGATGAAATGGATGAACAAGGATTAGGTTACATTATTGTAATGTCTGACCCTATGATTGGTGCAAAAAGAGAATGGTTAGACCCAACTGAAATGGCTATTTTCAATGCAGATATTCTCAAAGTGCTTGCAGAAACCGGAGCTTTAAGATTAGTTCAAAACACAATTGACGGTGTAATTGACGGAGCTGCAGCAGGAAATATCGAATTGCCTAAACTTATAATTACTGCTGAAAAAGCTGTTGAAGCAGCAGGATTTGAAAACCCATATGCAAAAGCAAAAGCTATTGCAGCATATGAAATGGCTGGAGCTGTTGCAAACTTAGATATGAAAGGATGTTTCATGACCAAAGGTTTCGAAAACTTCATCCCATTAGTAGCAGCGGCACACGAAATGGCAGCATCTGCAGCAGCATTAGCTGATGAAGCTAGAGAAATTGAAAAAGGTAACGATTCTGTTTTAAGAACCCCTCACATGAAAGAGGGAAACACTGGTTGCAAAACAGATTTAATCAGCAAACCAGAATAAATATAAAATTAAAAGTAGCTTTTTAGCTACTTACATTATCTTTTTTTATACATCTAAAAAAATTAACTCTTTATAAATCTTTTAGCTATTTTTTTTATCACTGCTGCAAAAAGCACAACAACATAAACATACATTCCTGCTAAAGGATTAAACAGTGCCAATATTATTGATATCAAAGCCAATATTGGAGGAATACTTAATCCAATAATCATTATCCTTTTATGAGGTTCTATAAACTTATAAATCCGTTCTTTAACTAAATTTTCTTTAAATAAATAAATATATAAAATTAAATAAAGTAATCCCACTAATAAGATAATTAAACTAAAAACAATTACACTTTGACTGTATTGATAAAAAGACAATACAAAAGAAGTTGAAAAGGGTATTAAAACCACTAATGCCAAAATAGCTAAATTTATTGTAAGAATAGTATTATCCACTTTTTTATACATTGGAATAGCATTAGTAGATGCCCAAAAATTTGAAAGTATAATGAAACTAATAAAATACAAAGATAACTGAGGTAACAAATTATTAAGCACATAAATATTTAATTGAGAAGAAGAATGTATTGAATTAACTGATGGAACAACAATCTCCAAAGCAAGTAAAGTTAAAGCTACAGCATAAACTCCATCAGTTATTGCACTTAAACGATCATGAGATGCACGTTGAGAAAAGTCTTCACCTGCCAATTATAAAACACCTTTTGTACTTGGAATTTCATCATGTTCTATTTTTATTGCTTCTTTTAATGCTTTAGCAAAAGCTTTAAAAACTGCTTCTGCCTGATGATGGTCATTTGCTCCTTTTGAAACACCATAAATATTTAATTTAGCTGAAGATGCAAAAGACTCGAAAAAATGAATAACAATTTCAGAAGTCATGTCCCCAATTTTTTCATTAGTAAAGTCAAATTCCATATTACAATAGCTGCGTCCTCCAATATCAACAGCTACTTTAGCTACTGATTCATCCATAGGCACTGTAGCATCAGCCATTCTTTTAATGCCTCTTTTATCTCCAATAGCTTGATTGAAAGCTTCCCCCAACAATATACCAACATCTTCAATAGTATGATGATCATCAATTTCAATGTCTCCTTTTGCATCAACAATCAGATCAATCATTGAATGCTTTGAAAATGCTTCCAGCATATGATTAAAAAAATTCACACCAGTTGAAATATCATATTTACCTTTTCCGTCAAGATCCATTTTTATTTTTATATCTGTTTCAGATGTAGTTCTTGAAACATTTGATTTTCTATCCATAGCTATTCCTCAAACTATTGTTAAATTAAAAGAAGAGCAAATAATTCACTCTTCCGGAGCATTGCGTATAATTTTAATGCAATCTTCAGGGCATGCCATTGCACATATAGTACAAACATGACAATATCTTAAATCCAATACATGTGCAACAGTATTTATTTTCCATATTTTGCCTGCTTTTGGACAAATATCATAACAGGATCCGCACCCTGTACACTTACTTTCATCAACCTCAATTTTTAAAATAAGAATTCCCCCAAAATTATAACTTTAAAGTAGCAACAGACATGGCTTTAAATCCAATATACACTTCTTTACCAATTGTAAGATTTAAATCTTTTTCTGCAGACAGAGTTATGTCAGAATATAAACCAAGCCCACCAACATCTATCTTTACACGAATAACCTCTTTTTCCAGTTTCATTTCAATGATTTTTCCTTTAATAATATTACGAATACTGGAAGTTTGAGGCTCCAGCATAACAAAAATATTATCATAGCTGATTAATGCCAGTAATTTATCTCCCACTTTATAATTTCTGTTTAATGGAGTGTTAATCTCAAACTGGTTCATTTTAATAGTCATGATTCCTTTAGATTCATCAACATTTAAAACTTCAGATTCAATTTCATTAACATCCTTATGTAATTCCATAATAGCATTGATTTTCTTACATTCTTTTAAAATTGAATAACCTTCATCAGTAAGGGTAGTTCCCCCACCCCCACCTTTTCCACCTTTAGTTGTATTAACAATTTTAACATTAAGTGCAGATTCTATTTTATCAATATAATTCAATGCAGTTCTATAAGAAACCTTAATTGATTTAGCTGATTCAGTCATTGACTCAGTATTAAGGATACTTTCAAGCAATTGATATTTTTTACTGTCCAATAAGAACGAATTCCCATCAACATTAATCTTATACTCAACACCTGCCTTCACATCGGTCATAAAATTCCTCCAAAATATAATATAGAATTAATATGATTTTTATAATTAAATAATGTTTCGATGAAAAATATTAAAAATATAAATAAATACTTATAAAAAATCATTAAATAATCAAACAGAGTTATTTTAAAAAGTAATATTTATTAATTATCGATATTTTTCAATGTATCTTTAAATATGTGCTGAATAAATTAAAATAATAAAAATAAAAATAAAATAATCTTAATAATCAAATATAAAACTTAAAATATTATTTTTTAGCTATTTTAAGAAATATCAATAAATAAAAGAAAAATTAAAAAAATATAATCGTGCCTTATCTGAATTCGATTTTTTCGACCAAGTCTAACATTTTGTTCATAATTTTAGATAAAGGTCCGAATTTAGATGATAATGCTCTTAAACTAATAATATCCTCCTGAGTAAAGAATCTTACAAGTATTAATGCAAAGAAGTACACAATAATACAGACAATAATTCCTACAAATAACCAGGAAGTTGTTTTAGGCATAATATATGCAACAACACCCATTATCATTGAAGCAGCTAATATTTTAACTACTGAAACTTTAGGAGCTTTAACTTTAGTTAATTTAAATACCATATAAAGTATAGGCACCATCATTGCAAAACAAGCTATTGAAGTAGCTGCAGCACCTCCAGCAATACCTAATGTAGGAACCATGACCCAATTTAAAATAGCTGTTAAAATAGATCCAAATATTAATATATACATAGGAATCCTTGGATTTCCAATTCCCTGAACAATACTTGTTGAAATTGAAAACAATGAGTAAAATGTCATACCAACAGACAAAATAGCTAATGCAGATGCCCCTGCAACATAAGCAGGATTAGTGAAATAAAGCAATCTTAAAATAGGTGCTGCAAAACAAGCTAATCCTATACACATTGGAACAACAAACAGTAAAGAAAACTTATATGCTTCAGAAACATATTTTTCTAGTGCTACCTTATTTCCAGATTTAAATGCTTCAGAAGAAGCCGGCAAAATTGTTGTAGCTATTGAAATAGAAATCATCAACGGCAATCTGGATATAGGATCCGCAGCTGCGAAAAATCCAACAGCTTCCAAAGTTAAAAATTTACCCATAACCATAGTACAGATATTATAAATAAGCATTTCAGCAATAGCAGTAATAATTACCGGAATTGAGAATTTAACTAAAGTAGTGGCTAAATCTAATTCATCTCTCCAGGTAAATTTAAAATCCACACTAGCTGGAGGAATATATTTTGCCATATGATATTTAAATATATATACTGCAGAAACAGCTGCTGCTGCAAAACCTATTACAGTACCCCATAATGCACCAGTAACAGAAAATCCAATTAAAACAAATGCAGTTGCAAACAAAATCATTCCCAACTGCTCTACAGCACGGGTATATACAATATACTCCATTTTATATACTCCCTGAAATGCACCTCTAAAAGCACCGACAATAACACTAAAAGGAGTAATAAGACCTACAATTTGCAAAGGAACAAGTGTTTCAGGCTTTCCCAAATAATTGTAAGCAAGCCATGGAGCAACAACGAAAACCATAATCACTCCAAAGAATATTCCCAGAAATACCATGATTTTTAAAGCTACATAAATCGTTTTACGAGCCATGTCATGTTCATTTACAATTTCATATTCTGCAACATACTTAGCTATTGCAGGAGGAAGCCCCCCAGCAGACAATGTTTGGAATATTCCCTGAAATGGCAAAGTAGTAGCTAAAATACCCCAGCTAGTTGGGCCTAAAAGAGCAGCCATTAAAAAACGGTACAGATATCCTCCAATACGGAAGATAATATTGCCTATAAAAATAATAAAGCTGCCTCTAACTAACTTACTCGCCATAACATAACCTAATAAAAAAAATTTGATTAAACTAAAAAAACTATACTAATATAAATTAATTTTACTATATAAATATACTCATTGCAATAACTTAATCAATGTATTTTTTTAAAAATTTTTCAAATTCCACTAATGTTCTGTTTAATGATTCAAATCCGTAATCATCTTTTTTTATATCTTCAAGAGAATCCCTAGACCAGAAAGAAGCTCCTAAATTAGATCCGAAAGGACCTCCACTTACCGGAATTATTCCATGTATCATGAAATAAGTTATATTTTTTAAATGGGCAAAATCCTGACCGCCAGTTCTGTCTCCGCCAACAGCTATACTCATTCCAATTTTACCTCTTAAAATATTATAATCAACAGCTTCCAGAGCACGTGTTCTGTCCATAATAGCTGACAGGTTACTGCTTATACAACCGCTTTGAACTGGAGTAGCCAGTATCAGTCCGTCACATTGCTGAAGTTTTTCATATACCTCCAACATATCATCATTATTAATACATTTTTTGTGCTCCAAACAATAATCACAATGCATACAAGGACCAATATTTTTTCCAAAACAACTAAATAGCTCTGTTTCAAATCCATGGTTATTTAATTTATTCAATGCTTCCTTCAAAACATAATATGTTGTATCATTTCTAGGACTCCCGCAGATACCAAAAACTTTCATTTAATCAACCTCAATAAAATGTTTATAATTAAATACTTTAAATAGTTTAAACAAATTTAGAAATTAATTAAATTAAACTGGTGAAACTTATTACACAAGATAAAACAACATGGCTCCCACTTATACTGGTGGCATTAGCTTCATTTATAATAACTCTGGACTCGACTTTCATGAATGTAAGTATTTCACAGCTGGTTATAGACCTGAATACTTCATTAAGCACAATACAATTAATTATCTGTTTTTATACTTTAATTACCGCTTCACTGATGCTTGTTGGATCTAAATTACAAGACATCGTTGGAAAAAAGAAAATATTTTTAGCAGGTGCGCTAATTTATGGAATCGGTGCATTAATCGCATCTGTAAGTCAAAATGCAATTACTTTATTTATTGGATGGTCTCTGCTTGAGGGATTAGGGGGAGCATTAATGACACCTGCTACAATCTCCATTATCAGCGGAACATACAAAGATGACAAACGTACCTTTGCCCTTGCAATCAGCAGTGCAATTGCAGGAATAGCCGCAGCTATAGGACCATTATTTGGAGGAGTTGTAACTACATTTTTGAGCTGGAGAGTTGGATTCATACTTGAACTGTTAATAGTTGTGTTCATATTTTTATTCTCATATAAAATTAAAAACTTTAAACCTCACCTCAATAAAAGTGATTTCGACATAATCGGAGCTATTTTATGTGTAAGCGGATTGATAAGCCTTGTTTTAGGAATATTATGTTTAAAACACCACCACCTAACAACACTGATTTTAATTTCATTGTCAGTTATTTTACTTGTAGCCTTTGGAATATTCGAAAATAAACAAAAGAAAAAAGGAAAAATACCTTTAGTAGATATCAGTTTACTTAAAAACCATAATTTAAAAACAGGGATGGGAATACGTTTAATAACTAATTTATCATTAGGAGGAGCATTATTTGCAGTATCTGTATTTTTACAAAGTGTATTGCATTTAAGCGCATTCAGAACCGGATTAACTTTACTTCCGGCTACATTTGGACTTTTAGTAACTTCCATACTTGCTCCAAAATTAGCTATGAAATTCAACCATAAAATCATAATGATTATAGGATTTATATTAGCTATCGGATCAACATTTTTACTCAAATACCAATTTGGATTAAATACTCACTTTATAGACATAGCTCCGGGATTAACTGTCTTTGGATTAGGTTTAGGATTTGTCATTTCCCTAGGTGTGGACATTTCACTTAATACTACTCCTGAAGAAAAGCAAAGTACAGCATCAGGACTTATTACAACAAGCCAGACACTAGGTTCATCAATGGGTACTGCTATAATCGGTTGTATTCTTATAATTGGAGCATTTAGCGGATTACATGATGCAGTAGATACTTATGCGCCAGATTATCTAGACAGCAACAATCTTACTCACCATAGTGGAAAATATCTTGAAAAATTAGGGCATGTAAACACAACAGAATTAAAACACGAACACAGCTTAACTGAAAAAATTGTAGATACCATATTAAAAGATGCAATGAAACTTGTAATGGATGTTACGGCAATCCTGCTAACAGTCGGATTATGTCTAACATTAACATTAAACGATGAGAAAATTAGAAAAAGATATAATAACTAAACTACAAAATTATAATGTTAAAATATTGAGGAATAAAATATGAAAACTGGAAAAGGTATTGTAAAAAAATATTCTAGAGAATACAACAGGACTCTTAAAAATGGTGAAAAGAAAAAATACACAACAAAACAGATACAAATCACAATACCTAAACATGATGACATATACGAAGATCAAGAAGAAGTTTTAATTATTCCTCAAAGTGAAGTTAAAGAGTTTGAAAACCTGGAAGATAAAGTTAGTGCACTTGAAATAGCTAATTATCTATACACCAACCAAATAGAAACCACCCCAAAAGTAGATGTTGAAGCATTTGAAAATGAAATTAATCTACTTAAACAGGAAAAAGAACAGTTATCAGCTACTCTTGAAAATGAATCTTCAAAATTAGAAAGTTTAAAAGACAAGCATTCTAAATTAATTGAAGAAAATGAAAACATTAAAACCAAGTTCGTAAATATCAAGCAGGAAACTGAAAATATTAAAACCAAATTCACAAGCATAAAAGAAGAAAACAAAAACCTTAAAGACAAATGCTCCTACATAAAAGAAGAAAACAAAAGTATTAAAGACAGCTATGAAAGAATAAGCAATAAATATACTACTTTAAAACAGGATACACTTAATACCAAAACCAGCTATGCAAACATTTTTGAGAGTAATGAAAAGCTAGAAAAAGAACTTAAAAGTATGTATGATGAATACAACGAATTAGTTGATAAATATAATGAATTAGAAGAAGAAAATTACTTCCTCAAATCAAATAAAAGTCATGATGAGTATATAGCTAATAGAATTAAAGAATTTATTTTAAAAACAGACTAAAATTTATCGTCCCAATATTCTTCGGGACACCATCTTTTTAAACCTGGTATAAATCCAACAGTAATACCTGTAGCCTGGTTTTCAGGTAATCTAGGATTTTTTTCCATCATTTCTTTTGTTTTTCTTATAATCATTTCTTCAAGAGTTATATCAGGTTCTGTAAATTCCCCATTTTGAAAACAATCTTTACAATATTCATCATTTAAACTACCATCTGCGTTAGTGCCGTAATCTGCTTTTACAATTGGCCTACCACAAGAATTACAAAATCCCATATTATAATCTCCTTTTTTAAAAAAAAGTAAAATAAATTAAATCAAAAAGATTTAATTTACTTGTTCATCTTCGTCAAGTGCAAGTCTCATACTATCTGGATCTTGTGGGAAATGTGCTAAGAAGTCTTCAGCAGCTCTTCTTACATCTCTAGAACCAATAATGTATCTACCTGCAATAATAATATCTGCACCTTTTGAAGTAGCTTCTTCCACTTTATTAGGAGTGATTCCTCCAGCTACTGCAACTAAACCATCACCAATGAGTTTTTTAATGGATTTGATATTACCCCATTCAGTCATTTCACTGGTATCTTCACCTTTTTCAGCTTTGTAAGTTTCTAAATCCACATTTCTGTGTAATAAAACTATATCAGGTTTTAAATCATCTGGAAGAGCAGATAATTTTTCTTCAAAGTCAGATACATTCATCATATCAAGAATTGAGTAAATACCTTGTTTTTGAGTTTCATGAATAGCTTTCTTAATAGATTCAATAGTTCCAAGACCAGAAATAGCTACTGCATCTGCTGTTTCATCTGCAGCCATTTTTATTTCTACCCTACCAACATCTAAAGTTTTTAAGTCAGCTATAATAAATGCACTTGGACGTAATTCTCTAATTTTTCCAACAACACCAACACCGAATTTTTTAACAAGTGGAGTTCCAGCTTCAATAAGAACTCTTTCTTTGTCCGGTAAATCATTAATGATTCTTTCCATAGCATCTAAGTTGTCTAAATCAAGTGCAACTTGTAAATATGGTGGAGACCAAAGTTTTTGTACTCTGAAGCCCATGATTGGGTGAGTTCCACGGTCTTTTTCTGCAAGTACTTTGTCAATAGATGGATAACCTTCCATAGCTCTTCTAATAGCTAATTTAGTTGCTCCATAGTTGTACTGATATATTTTCCTATAATTTTTTGCAGCAGGGTCAATGAATACACTTACATTAATTACAATATCTTCAACAATATCTTTTGGAATGTATCCTTCTTCTACTGCATCAGCTACTGCTCTACCGACAGCAGTTTGTGCAGGTCCGAATACTTTAGCAGCATCATCTAAATCTCCAACAGTAACTTTAGGAATAATTAAAGTTGCTGGTTTAGTCATTAAGTTTGGTCTAATTACAGTGGTTAATGGAGTGTGGCCAACAGATAAATTTGATAATCCATTTGCAAAAGCTTGACCTACAGGTCCTTCTTTTTCACCGATTATTAAATCAATATGAGCTAACTCGTTTCCATCACCAATGAGAGCTTCTCCTATATTGTACATTAAATAGTTCCTCCGTATATTATATACAGTATATAATTATATTTTTTTAATTAAATAAAGCTAACTACTAAAAAACAGATTATTGGTAATATTGATTTAAAAGTGTAAATTTTGATTTAAAATACAATAATAACATTATAACATATAATTAAAGCTTAAAAAAAGATAAAAAATATATACAAGTCTTTACAGAGTATAATCTGGAATATGTGATTAAAACATATTTCAAAAACTTAGTCGTGAATGTATTATCAAACCTCCATATATTCAAAACACATCACTTAAATAAACAGATATGTGGATTTTATCCCACCACATATCTATAAAATATATTTTAATTAGTTTACACTAAAAAAAGAGATTAAAAGAATTATTTTCAAAAAAAGAAGATTAAAAACCTTCAAAAAAGAAGGTTTATTGGAAATTAATCCTTGTTGAGATATCTTTTGGTAAAGGTAGACCTCTGTAAGGCATTCCTTTAGTTTTATCAAGGACCTCTTTAATTAACTCATCAACAGTCATGTCAACTTTTTCACCGGTTTCACGAACTGTTACAGAAAATACACCAGATTCTTTTTCATTGTCTCCAACAACAAATATGTAAGGAATCCATTCAGTAGCTGCATTCCTTATTTTTTTACCGACACTTTCATCTCTGTCATCTACATCAACACGAATATTTTCAGCATTGATTTTATCATATAATTCATTAGCAAAGTCTTTGTGATCTTCACCAACAGTTATGATTCTTACTTCAATCGGACTTAACCAGGTAGGTAACATTGGAGCTTTTTCATCTATTTCAATAGCTGTTTTTTCAAGTAAACTGCAGATAACCCTTTCTATACTTCCAGTTGGACTGCAGTGAAGAATAGTTGGATAATGTTCTTTTCCATCTTCTCCAAGATAGGTAATGTCAAATCTTTTACCGCTTTCAACATCTATTTGAACTGTTGGATTTTCAATTGGCCTTCCCAAGTAGTCAATAGCTGCAAAGTCAATTTTACAGGACCAGTAATGTTTTCTTTCAGGTAAAATTTCAAGTAAAACAGGTTTACCTATTTTTTTACCAATACTGTACATCCAATCTTTATTTTCATCATAGAAGTCTTTAGTAGCTCTGAAAATTATTTCATAATTAACATCTAAATCCAAACCAGTTTGAATACACATATCTGTTTGTTTTGAGAATTCTTCTAAAGTACTGTCCATATCAGCACAGAAACTATGGAAATCCGGCATGGTAAATGCCCTTAATCTTTTAAGACCTACAACTTCTCCTTTTTTCTCAAAACGGAAACTGTAAGTAGATAATTCGTAGAGTTTTGCTGGTAAATTTTTCCATGTAATAAATGGGTCAGCCATTACTCTAAATGCACCAAAACAGCATGCAAATCTAAGCATTAAGTTTTTCTTAGTGTCTGTTCTGTATTGTCTTTCTCCAAATTTAGCTGCATGAACATTAATAGCTTCATTATCCAAATCATAGAAAATTGGAGTTTCAATAGGCATTGCCCCTTGGTCTACAACTAAATTATAAACATAATCAGCAAGTAAATCACGAACTAAACGTCCTTTTGGGAACCATTTAAGGTTTCCTACATCAGATGCACTTTCATAGTCACATAACTCTTTTTCTCTCATTAATTTAACATGAGGAGGTTCACCTGCATCAGATGCTCCAGTACCAAGTTCATAGCTAACAAGTTTTTCTAACTGATCATTTTCAAATTTAAAATCATCAATATCAATGAGTTTATCTCCGTCAAGAATAGACCAGGAAGAAGGTTTTTTCTCTACTTCCTCTTCATCTTCCTCTTCAGCAGTAATAGTTCTTGAAAGTTCACTTAACGGATGTCCTTTACAGGAGATTTCAAATGCTTTATACCATCCAAATGGTACTCTTTTAACATTTAATCCTTCACCAATCAAAGCTTCTTCAGCATCTTTCAATACTTGAACAGCTATTTTTGGAGAGCTTAAAGAAGAAGATAAATGAGCATATGGATATAAAACTATATTTTCTGCTTTAACTTGATCATTAGTTTTAATAACTTCTTTAACTAAGTTTTTAACAATTCCTTGTGGGTTATTTTCGTCGTCTTTTTCAACAGCTGTAAATACAACTAAAGATTCATCAAATGCTCCTTGTTTTTTAGCATCTTCGATTTCTTCAGCTACAGGTGTTTTATTTTTTACATTGTAATTTAAATAATCAGAATGAATAAGTAGTATTCTCATTTAACCACCATAAATATATTAATTTAAAGTATATTGATTATATTATTTAAAACATGTTATGCGATAAATAATTATACAACAACAATCCATAAAATAATATTATGAGAATTATATTAGCGGGAACCGGTAGTGCAGTTGGAAAAACAACAATAGCTACTGGAATTATGAAAGCATTAAGCGAAGAATACAATGTTCAGCCCTTTAAAGTAGGGCCAGACTACATTGATCCGACTTACCACACATTAGCTACTGAAAATACCTCAAGAAATCTTGATTCATTTTTTATGAAAGAAGGGCAGGTAAGAGATGCTTTCTTAAAAGCTATGGAAAAAAAAGATATTGCAATTATTGAAGGAGTCCGTGGACTTTATGAAGGTATTGATTCCATAAATGATATTGGAAGTACAGCATCAATAGCTAAATCTTTAAATGCTCCTGTTATTTTAATTATTAATTCCAGAAGTTTAGTGAAAAGTGCTGCTGCTTTAGTTTTAGGATTTAAAGCTTTAGACCCAGAAATTAATATTGCTGGAGTTATATTAAATAAAGTAAAAAACAACGCCCATTACTTAAAAACTAAAAAATCCATTGAAGAAATTACAGGCGTTGAAGTAATTGGAGGAATTATCCGTGATGATTCAATATCCATTGAACAGAGACATTTAGGATTAGTTCCTGCAGTTGAAAGAGATAATTCCCTGTCTTTTATTGAACTCTGGTCAGATATAATAAAAAAATCTATTGATTTAGACAGATTAGTTGAAATAGCTAAAGAAGCTCCTAAATTAACTTCACCAAGAGAAGATATCTGGAATAAACTAAATAAACAGAAAGTTAAAATCGGAGTGGCTTACGATGAAGTATTTAATTTTTATTATAAAGAAAATATTGAATCTCTGGAAGCCAACAGCTGCAAAATAGAATATTTTTCACCTCTGAAAGATGAATCATTACCTGATGTAGACGGATTATACATTGGAGGAGGCTATCCTGAATTATTTTCTAAAGAGCTTTGCGAAAATACAAATCTGCTGAAACAGATAAAACAGTTCCATATGGAAAACAGACCTATTTTTGCTGAATGTGGCGGTTTGATGTATCTTATGAATTCTATTCATGGAGACAAACAGGTTGGAATTTATCCATATAATGCCATTTTAACTGATAAAGTTCAGGCCTTAAAATATACAGTAGCAGAAGTAAAGGAAGATAATATAATCTCCAAAAAAGGTGAAAAATTTAACGGACATGAATTCCATTACTCAAAAGTTTTAGTAGACTCTTCCAATATAAAACACAATTTAGCTTTTAATATTTTAAGAGGAAAAGGTTCATATAACAATCAGGACGGATTTATAGAAAAAAACACACTTGCAAGCTATGTTCATACACATGTAGCAGCTATGCCTAATTTTGGAGGGAATCTGGCAATTTCTGCAAGAGAAGTTGGAGGGTAATTTTATGAACTTTAAAAACTTTGACTTTTTTTCACCATATATTGTAGCAATTGCAATAATAGTGTTTTTATCTATGGGATATATTGGATCATTTAATTACAGATTCGAATATCCATTAAGTTTAGAAACAATCGGAACAGTTCTACTTGCAACACTGGTATTTTTAATTGGAGCGGGAATTGTAAAATTCAAAGTTACAATAGATGAAACAGCATCATCTCCAATATATGCGAAAATAAATGATTTTTTTAACAGAAAAATATTAATTGCACTTGTTTTAATAGCTATTATACTTCAATCAATAAATATGATTCTTATTGGAGGAATCCCACTTTTTAACAGCGTATTGAAATCCAATGCAACTACAAACATCTGGAGAATAGCTTATCCATTATTTTTAATTATGATAAATCTACTAATAGCAAAATATTATAAAAAGAGATATCTGATTTTGGTTTTAATTGGAGCTTTAATTTTTGGATTAAATGGATATAGAACATCAGTACTTGGAATTTTAGCTAGTGTATTTATTACAATGTATTATATTAATAAAATAAATAGAAAAATAGGAATTTTATTTGTAGGATTGATTGTAATTGGTTTGCTGGCTATTGGTTATATTGCATCACAGTCTATTTCTGGCCAGCACTGGATGTTAAATCCTCTTGAATTAATATTTTACAGAGCAGGATTTACCCTGGAAGTATTTCAAAGAATTTTAAACCTAGGGGGCACTACCCATGGTCATATTTTATCAATGATCTTTTCAAGCGGCAGTCCAAGAACTTTTATCGGGCAGTATGTTCTTACAGATAATGTCTGCATAACTTCAACTATGTTTGGACCTGCATATCTTGATTTCGGATTGATAGGTGTTTTAATACAGATGTTCTTCATGGGAGTATTCTTAAAAGTCGTCAATATAGTTGGAAAATATAAAAAAGAAATTGGAATTGGAATTTATTCCATAATTTTAGCACATACCCTAATATGGATTGAAACAGGCCCTACAGATATTATGATATGGTTCTTGTATTTATTAGGATTTATTTTAATTATTTTAAATTATAAAAATATTAAATTAAATAAAAATTAATATAATCAATATAATTAATGAAATAAAGAATATGACAGTTCCTCTAATGATGAAATATCTGTTTCTTTCTGAAAAGAAATAAGTCAATCCATAGGACATGACTAATGCAACAAGCATTTCGACTAAGCCACCTATTCCACCACCAGCTTTTAAAACACTGCCTAATAGATAGGATAATGCATAAGAAACAATTACAACTAAAAGTATAACTGCAATAGGATTAGCTAAGATTTTAGATACTGTTTCACCAATATTAAAATTCATTCTTGGTTTAGAATCATAATAATAAGAGTTTACAGGAGCTAAACTTGCTCTTTGTTGAGACTCATTATGCCCACCAAATTTAGATAATAATCTATGAGAATGATGGGAATTATCATGAGGATACAAAGAATTTGAATTATTATAAATAAATTCTTTTTCGTCCTGTTTTCTCATTAAATAATCCATGTCATCTGAATCATACGAATAATCGTAATAATCTTCGTTAACTACTTCCTCTTCTTTTTCAACATCCAAAGTTGATTGAGTTTCGGTTTTATCTTGATATTTTTTAGCTAATTCAACTAAGTCGTCCCTATCAACAAGTTTAATATTTTTTCTAAGAGCATAATTAGTAGCTTGATTGGTGAAACTAGATGATGCAATAATAGCTACTTTAGAAGCTTTTAAACTTTCAGCTACGCTTTCCATCTCTCTTAATACATCAACACCGACTTCAAAATTTTTATCATAGTTTTTACATGCTACAACTACACCAAAATCCCCGATTGTTGTAGGTAAAATTGCATAAATATCTATAACCCTTTGTGAAGTTTTAAAATTCTTATAAACTTTAAAACCTGAATCCTCCATCACTTTAGCTATAAAATTAATCAATTGTGGTTTTTCCAATTTTCCACCCGTAAGTGTTTATTTCAAAAAAAATTTACTAATATATTTTATACATTAAATTGTTATTAAAGTTTATCATATCAGCATAAATTATTTTAAGTACCAAAATATTATTAAAATATATGAAAGCATTAATAAGTAACGATGATGGAGTAAATGCCACAGGAATATTAGCTGCTAAAAATGCAATTGAAGATTTATGTGATGTTTATGTAGTAGCTCCTGAAACCCAACAAAGTGGAATTGGACATGCAATAACTCTTTATGATCCTTTAAGAATAAATCCAACAACTTTAAGAGATAAAAGCCAAGCTTATGGAGTAACTGGAACACCAACTGATGCAGTTACCTTTGGATTATTTGAAATTATGGGAGAAAAACCGGATATAATGATTTCTGGAATAAATACCGGTTTCAATATTGGAAAAGCTGAATTAACAACTTCTGGAACAATAGGTGCAGCACTTGAAGCTGCAAGTTTTGGAATACCCTCAATAGCTATTTCTCAAGAAGTTACAAGAGATTATATTAAATTTGAAAATGGAACCGTAGATATTGATTTTAGTTTTGCAGGTAAAATGCTTAAAAAACTTGTAAAAATAGTATTGAAAAAAGGATTGCCTGAAGGTATTGACTTATTAAATGTAAATATACCTGAAAATCCGGTAGATGAAGAATTTGAAGTTGCAAAACTTGGAAATAGAATGTACACCCCAATAATTCAAAGAAGATTGGACCCACGTGGAAAACCTTATTATTGGATTGGTGGAGACCCTTACAATTCAGATTGTGAAGGTACAGATGGTCACTGCCTTAAAAAACTAAATAAAGCAACCATAACCCCACTTACAATTGATTTAACTGGAGATATGGATTTAATAAAAGAATGGTTAAAATAGCTTAAAGTTTTAAATCTTTAAGTATTTTATCTCTTTCTTCACGAAGTTCATTTAAAATTTTCTCGTCATTACAGCCTTCTTTTTGCAATCTGGCTAAGGTTTGTGTAATTGCTTCCAAATTTTGTTCTAATAAATTAATTGCCATAATTTATTTTATGTAACAATTAAGTATATGAACTTTTTTAACAAGGCACTGCATAACTTATATAAAGCTAAAAAATTAATATTATACTATAAAAATCAAGGGTTGATTTAATGAACAACAATGAAGAAATTAATAAATTATTTTTACAGTTTAAAGGTAAAAATGTTAGTGTAGATCTTAGAGACGATAATCACAGTGAAGGAAAAGTAATAGCTGTTGATAATTACTTAAATCTAGTCCTTGAAACTGAAAACGGATTAGAAACTATAAAAGGTGGAAATGTAGTTTTAGTTAGTTTAAAAGACTAGCTAATAATCTACTAAAATCCCCAAAATCTCTTTTTTACCATTATAAACATCCATAGCTATTTGTGCTGCACCAATAGCTCCAGATTCTTTAGAAATAACTTTTAAAGAATACTTATTTTTAAAATACTTGTTAATCTCATTTTCAAAATTAAAAGGTTTGGTTGCACTGCCTACAGAACCTGTTAAAACAATACCTTCAATTTCATTTTCACAAACAACATCCAATCCTGCAATTTCCATAGCTACAGTCATTATTAAAGTATCAATAGCTAATTTAGCTTTTTCATCTCCAGATTCATAATTATTTAATAACTGATCTTTCATATTAGCTACTTTACCGTCAATATCAGCTATTTTTATAGCCCCCGCATGTGAAAAACGATTATTTGCTGAAAAATCTTCCTCATCAATTTGTCTTATCATTTCCAAATCAATTGGCCCGTGGACAATACCCATAGCACCTAAACAGGCATCCATAGCCCCTTTAATTTTACCGTTTTCAATTAAAATATCTACACTATTGGAACTGATATCTGCTACAATCATATTTTTCCAGCCAGTTTCTAAAAAAGCATTATAGCATATGCTAACTTTCTCTGGACTGGCCTGATGAGAGTAAGCTACTCTAAATAATTTATCCAATGAATCAGAATCTTTATGAAGGCCAGGTATCATGACCGCAGGAATATTTGAGTCTTCTATTTCACTAAAAACAGAGGTTCCTCCGCCAGTGACCTTTCCAGCCCCGTTAATAGATAAAATTCCCCTATTTTTTACCTGAGCAATGTTTTGAATCTTATTTATTCCATCCCCCATTGCATAAGTAACTGCCATCAAATCAATAGACTCCAAATCTATTCGTTTAGACAATTCTTCAATAGCTGATACTTTGCCCTGTTTACTTTCTTCCCTTCCAATTTTAAAAACATCTACAACTTCACCATCATCAGACATAATACAAAAAGAGATTCCAGTAGTTCCATGATCCATTCCTATAAAAACCATAATAATTGCATCCAAAAAATAATTATAAAAAAAAGAGAAAAAAGAGAATAATGATTAAATTATTTAATCATCTTTTTGTAATCCGCAAGCTTTTCTGAGTCTTTCTCCAACAACTTCAATAGTTTCTTGGTCTTCAGCAGCTCTCATTTCTTTTAAGTTTGCTGCATCAGTTGCATTTTCATCAGCAAATTGTTTTTTGAAAGTACCGTCTTGAATTTCAGATAAAACTTTTTTCATACCTTTTTTAGTTTCTTCAGTTATGACATAGTCCCTTCTGGTTAATCCACCATATTCTGCAGTATTACTTACATCTTTCCACATTCCGCCGAAACCATGTTCATAAATATCGTCAACAATAAGTTTTACTTCGTGACAGGTTTCAAAGTAAGCAATTTCAGGTTGGTAACCAGCTTCTACTAAAGTTTGGAAACCAGCGTTAATTAATGCAGTAAGTCCACCACATAAAACAGCTTGTTCACCAAATAAATCAGTTTCAGTTTCTTCTTTAAAAGTAGTTTCAATTACACCAGCTTTAGTGAAACCACAAGCTTTTGCCATACCTAATGCAAGTTGTAATGCATCTCCAGTAGCATCTTGTTCAATAGCTACTAATCCAGGAATTCCAAAACCGTCTAAGTAAGTAGTTCTTACTCTAGAACCTGGTCCTTTAGGAGCAAACATTACAATGTTAACATCTTCATCAGGTTTGATTAAACCAAAGTGAATGTTGTATCCGTGAGAGAAGGAAATGGTATTTCCAGCTTCAACATAAGGTGCAATTTGTTCATTGTAGATTTTTTCTTGAATTTCATCAGGAAGTAAAATGTGGATGATATCTGCTTCTTTAGCTGCATCAGAGAAGGATTTTACAGTCATACCATCTTCTTTAGCTAAATTCCAGGAATTACCATTTTCCCTAAGTCCAACAATAACATTGACACCACTGTCAGCCATGTTTCTAGATTGTGCTCTACCTTGGCTTCCATAACCCATTACAGCTACGGTTTTACCTTCAAGAGCATCAGTATTTACATCTGATTCGTAATACATTTTCATTTTAACTTCTCCTATATAATTGATAAATGTGAGATATTTAAAGTACTTCAAATATCAAATAGTATATATTATTTTTTCTACTTATAAAAGTAACTAATGTTAAGAAAAATTATTATTTTATAGAAAACTTATTGATTTAACATCAATATTTCCCAATCAGGTTAATTTTAAAGTATAAGAACAATATTCCAATTAAAAGTAATTTTAACTGGTTAAAATACGTTTAAATTTATATAAGTTAAAATACAACTATATTTTAAAAATATAGACTGAAAATTAATCGAATAAGAGGCATTACAACATTGACAAATGTCAATATTCTCTTATTACTAAGTAATAAGGAGGTACTCTTATGTTTTATCGAAATTTATCTATAATTCATATAATTATATGTTTTTTCATAATTTTAATTCTTGAAAAAATATTATAATCAATAATATAGATTAAGAGAATTGAAATTGGTTTTTTATCTCTGCTAAATCCCCAATTTAGCACAGTCTAATCATTTTTTCCAATTTAATTCTCAAAATAATAATCATAACTATAAAAAAATAATTAAAAATAATCTTAAATATTTGAAGAGGTGCAGTAAAGCTTTAGAAAAAATGATAAATTGATTATATTATAATAATAAAAATATTAGAAGTTGATAGAAATATCAGCTTCTTTTCAGTTAGAAAATTCAAAATTATCATAATTAGTCGACAGAATGAAAAAGATGGCGTAAAAGATTGTAAATTAAGCACTATTTTGATATAATAACGAATGAAAAATGTTAAATATAAGGAGTGATTGCTTTATGTTAGAGGATATTAAATTTCAAAGTTATTGTTGGAGTTTAGGTACTACTAGCTTTAGAGTAAAAGACTTAAATTTTAAAATTGAAAGACAACTTCAAATATTAAAAGAATTATGGAATGAAAATCCTGAAATAAATTGGAATGGCAATGATTCTATTCAAGAAGAATACTATAATAAAATGCTACAAAAAGAATTTATTACAGGCGAAGCTAATAATAAATCAAAAGATGCTAGACAAAAAACATCTGGACTAGTTCAAATTGGTGTAATAGATGATAATAGGCATATATCTGATATAGGTCAAAAAATTGTTGATATAGTAGAAAAAGAAGATTTTAAGGGAGATAATATATTCAACATAAATAAGGATAGTTATATTTATTTAAAACAATTATTAAAACTTCAAGTTACTGATAATGGTATCAATGTAAAACCATTTGCAGTTTTATTATATTTTTTAGCAGAATTAAAGTATTTATCAAAAGATGAATTTACCTACATTTTGCCATTAGCTACTAATAGAGAGTATACAGATTTGATGTTAGAAAATATAAGAATTTTTAGAGATAACAAGAAGACAATTGAAGATATTATTCAAGATAAGATGAATAATATGTTAAATTATAAGTCTGCTATTCAATTTATAAAAGAAAATGGAATAAAAGATATTGAAGAATTTTCTATTATAGATATGGGTAGAAAAGGAACAAAGTATGTAGAACCAATGTATAAATTCTTTAATAATTTATATGAAATATCACAAAGAGAATTTGATGAAGAAGCATTAGATACTATAATGGCATTTATAAAAGAACAAACAAAGAAAAATTCAAAGGTTGCTAAATATTGGAAAGATTACCTTAGATATTCTCCAAGAATGCTAACAGAAGAATATTTAGAAGAAATTAAAGAAATACCTTTATTTAATTTTAATGATAAGAAGGAATATGCTATAGAATTTTTTAAGGTAATGCATACTGCAAAATGGAAAGCTACATTAGAAGATTATGCTGATTTAAATAAAAGATATATTTCTTTATCTGATATTGTTATCTTTGATGATGATAAAATAGAATTAGATGTATTTCCTAAATATTTCTTTTTAAATATATCAAAAGAAATAGTAAATACACCAATTTTAAGTAAAGAAGAATATAATAATTTCATTTTAGAAGATATAGAATTTAATAAGATATATAATTGCCTTGATATAAATGTTGATGATGTTATAATACAAATTCAAGCTGATTATCCAGACAAAGTTGTAAGTAAAGATAGTATTAAGACATTTATTGAAGATGAGAAACTAAGAAGATTCAATGAATTAATTGATACTAAATTTAGCGAAAATCAACTTATTAAGTTGTTTAATGATATTGAAAGAAATGATAGAAATGCAATTAACGAATATGCTGACTGGAATTCAGATATACCAACAATTTTTGAATATATTTTAGGAATAACATGGTATAGATTTAGTAATAGAAGCGGTAATATTTTAGAATATATGAAACTAAGTTTGGATGCAAATTTATTACCAAAGACTCATGCTGCAGGAGGAACTGCTGATATTGTGTATGAATATAATAGAAACGAGGAATATCCAGAGCATAAAGTTTTATTGGAAGCAACATTAACGGAATCAACATCTCAAAGGAAAAATGAAATGGAACCTGTATCTAGACATTTAATGAGAGAAATTCAAGAAAATGATAATGATGATACATATGCAGTTTTTGTAGCAAATATATTACAAGAAGAAGTTCTAAGTGATTTTAGATCTAGAAAGAATTATCAATTTAGAGGCAAAAACTCTGTAAAGACTGGATTAAAGATAATTTCCCTTTCTATTCAAGATATAATAAAATTAATTAATGTAAAAGTACAATACTCAAAGTTGTATGGAATATTTGAAACTGCTTATAAAGATACAGAAATCAACGATTTAGAGTGGTATGAAAAACTGATAAAAAATAAAGTTAATAATTTATAGAAAAAGAGTTGAAAAACTCTTTTTTTATTGTTATAATTTCAGTGTGCATTAGATGCCTTGAAAGGAAATGATATATTATGAGAAAACTAGAGATAAATAATAGAAGATTTTTAGGTAGAAAATATAAATTATTAAATTTTATAGAAGATACGGTAAATAAGCATTGTAAAGATGTAAAATCAGTAGTAGATGTATTTGCTGGAACGGGTGTAGTAGGTAGCTTATTTTTAAAAAATGGTAAAGAAGTTTACTTTAATGATTATTTAAAATCAAATTGCTATAGTTATAAAGCATTTTATGAGCCTACAAAGGTTGACATAAAAAAGCTTGAAAAAATAATTAATAATTATAATGATATTGAAATAAATGAAGAAAACTATTTTTCAGAAAATTTTAGTGATACATATTTCAGTAGTAAAGATTGCAAGAAAATTGGATATATTAGAGAAAATATTGAAGATAAATTCAAAAAGCAAGAAATCAATGAGAGGGAAAAATGCATATTGATTGCAAGTCTTATATATTCAATGGATAGAGTTGCGAATACTGTAGGACATTATGATGCATACCGTAAAATAAAAAATATAGAAGATAAGTTTTTTATGTATATGCTTGATGTTTCTGAAAAAGGTGAAAAAAAATCACATATAAGTAATTTAGATGCAAATGAATTTATTAAAAGTGTAAAAGCTGACTTAGTATATATAGATCCACCATATAATTCAAGACAATACTGTGATGCATATCATTTATTAGAAAATGTTGCTGTATGGAATAAACCTAAAGTTTATGGTGTTGCAAAAAAAATGGATAGAACAAAGTTGAAAAGCAGATATTGCACTAATAAAGCTGTTGAAGCATTTGATGAATTAATCAGAAATTGTAATTGCAAATACATATTGGTTTCTTATAATAACACAGGAGATAAATCTAATAGTCGTAGTAATGCAAAAATATCAGATTTACAAATTAAACAAATATTAGAAAAGAAAGGTAAAGTTCAAGTATTTGAACAGGCATTTAACAATTTCACAACAGGAAAGAGTGTATCAGTTGACCATAAAGAAAGATTATTTTTATGCGAAACATCAGAGGTCTGTGAAGAAAGTCAAATTCAATTGAAAGACAATAACAGTTTTGCAAAATCTCCTTTAAATTATACTGGTGGAAAATTTAAACTATTACCTCAGTTTAATAATATATTTCCAAAAGAAATTGATACATTTGTTGATTTCTTTTGTGGAGGAGCAAATGTTGCTGTTAATAGTAATGCTAAAAAGGTAATTGCAATAGACAAAGAGACTAATTTAATTAGAATATTAGAATTATTTAAAAATTATGATTATATGGAAATTGTTAATAAATTAGAATCTATTATAGAAAAGTATAATTTAAGTAATACGTATAAAAATGGTTACGAATTTTATGGAGAAGATAGTTCATCTGGCTTAGGAAAGTATAATAAACAATATTATTTGAATTTAAGAAATGATTATAATCATATGAATGATTCAACAGAAAAAGATTTTATGTTTTTGACGTTAGTTATATATGCGTTTAATCATCAAATTAGATTTAATAGTAATGGCGAATATAATATGCCTGTTGGCAAAAGGGATTTTAATAGCTCTATTAGAAAAAACTTATTAGAATTTTGTAGAAAACTTGTTGTAAAAAATATTTCTTTTGTAAATACAGATTACAAAAAGTTTGAACTTAATTCTTTAACTAGCAATGATTTCTGCTATTTTGATCCACCATATTACTTAGGAGATGCAAGTTATAATGAAAATGATGGTTGGAATGAAAATAAAGAAAAAGAACTATTGGAGTATCTAAATAAAGTAAATAAACATGGGATAAAATTTGCACTTTCAAATGTAACAGAACATAAAGGATTAAAGAATGAGATATTAATTGATTGGGCTATAGAAAATCAATATAACATACATAACTTAAATTATAACTATAGCAACTCAAATTATCATTTGAAAGATAAAAATCAAATAACAAAAGAAGTACTAATAACAAATTATTAAACGGAGTGATAATAGTGATTGAACAAGTAAGAAATTTTAGTCAAAAATCTTTTGTAAATTATACAGGACCATCAGAAAAGTTTTCAGAAGTAAATATTTTATTTGGATATAATGGAAGAGGAAAAACATCTCTAGCAAATGGACTAGTAGAAGAATTTTTAAAAGATTCAAATTATGAAGAAAAAAATTATAGATTTTTTAATAGAAACTATATTACTAATAATCTAAAGCTAGAACAAAGTAAAGATTCAAGAATAAAAGGAGTAATAGCTAATTTTGGTCAAAAAGATGTTGATTCTGAAAAACAAATAAAAGAATTAGAATCAAAGATTATTGATACAAAAGAATTAAGTAATGAAATAACCAAACTAAACAAAGAAGTTCGAGACGAGATTGATAGGATACACGATACAAAGAAAGGAAATATTGCTATTTCCAAAAAGTCTAAAAGCAGAAGTAATGAAGAAGTAATTGCATTATATAACGAAGATATAAAAGAGGCAAAAAAATAGAATCTGATGAAGAAAAATTACTTAATACAAAAGGGGACAATTCTATTGAAAACGAAAGAATTAAAATAGAAAAAATACTGATTCCTCAAATCTCTAGTTATAAAAAAGACGAATTAATAAACATAAAAGAAATTTTTACAAAAAAATATGATAATATAGATATACCAAGTTCTAAAATAATTACATGGATTACAGATGGTTTAGAACTTCATAAAGAGGGAGAAGTTTGTAGGTTTTGTGGAGGAAATATAGAATTAAGCAATATTAAAAATAAAATAGAACAATATAACAAAAATGAAAAGCAAAAAGATTCTATAGTTTTAACAGATTTTAATAATAAATTAATAAATTATATATCTGAGATAGATAGTTTATTAATGTTGAAAGATGGAATAGTGGTTAATCTTGAACAAGATGTAACAGCAAGTTTTGAATGTATTAAGAATAGTAAAGAACTATTGAAAAATTATCAACATAAAATTGATAAGAAAATAGAAGATATTAATGAAAATATTGAATTTGATGATGATAACTTTCTATTAGTGGTAAGTGAAATAAATGAAGCTTATGAGAAGATAGTAAACGAAAAAAATCAAAAGCTTAAAACACTAAATGAAAAAGAGGCAAAGATAAATATACTAATAAAGGGTGCTATAGGATTAGAAATAAAAAGAAATACATTTATAAACAATACTATGACAAGAATTAAAGAAAAAAGTGAAAGCCTAAAACAAACAGAACAGCAAAACAAAGAAAATTTAAACAAGATAGATGTGTTAAGAAAAAGTAAGTCAAATACTAAAGATTTTGCGGATCATATAAGTATGATATTATCAATGTTAGAAATTAATTTGAAACTAGAAGTTGTTCAAAATGATTATGTAGTAAAACAGTCTATTACAAAAGATATATTAAAAATCGAAGACATAAGTGAGGGAGAACAAAATTTATTAGCTTTGTTATATTTTTATTATGAATTATTTAATGACAATGAACAAAAAGAATTAAAAGATGAAATAAAGATGATAATTATTGATGACCCTATAGCAAGTGTAGACGATGTTAATAAAATGTATGTCTTAGAATTAGTAAAAAAAGTAATTGAACTGAAAGATGTTCAAATATTTATATTTACTCATGTTTGGGAGGATTTTTGTAATATATGCTATGGAAAGCAAAATAATGGTAATTATAAATTTTTTGAAATAAAAAAAGATACAACTGGAAGTAAAATAGAAGTAGCCAGAACCAACGAAACACCATATAAACATAATTTTAAGGAAATATATGAATTTTCACAAAAAAGTGATTGTAGTAATTTGAATGATTGTGAAATATATCATTATCCAAATATCATGAGGAAAATACTTGAAGAGTATTTAAGTTTTAAAGTTAAAAAAAGTTCTCCAACATCTTCTAATCTCAATAATATTAAATTAGCATTATGTGGAGAAAAGCCTTCTGCAAATGATGAGTTGAGATTAGGAACATTATTAAATGTATGTAACATTCTTTCTCACAAGGCTTCAAGAAATCCTGATGAAATACTAAAGTCTGCTAAATTCTTAATGAATAAAATAAAGGATAGTGATAAGCTACATTTTAATACTATGATACAATAATAATTAAATGATAGGAGGGAAAATTATGGGATGTCAAATATGTGGATGCAATTATATATATGACCACGATGATGAATTACATACAAAATGTTTAAATTGTTGTTGGATAAATGATCCAGACATAAAAACATTAGAGGATTATAGTGAAATAAATAAAATGACAGGAACAGAATACAAGAAGATATTAGAAAAATATCCTCAAATAAAAGAATTTATAGAGGGGTATAAATTAGTAACTACAATACACCCAGATAGTATACCACTAGCTTACCATCATGATTTGCATGGACAACAAGGCTGCTGGGGAGTTGTGGACGAAAATTGGAATGAGGTTATTACACCTAAATATTTATTCCCTTTAATGAAATATAATAATGGTGTATATATGGCATGTAAAGGAACAGGATGGATAAAAGATAAAGAATGGGATGACGACCAAACATTTGAAGAAGGAAAAGGAAGATATTGGTCAAAAGAAGAAAAATGGGGATTGATTAATTTTGAAGAAAAGGAAATCATTCCATGTATTTATGATGAAATACTATGTATAGATAATGATTGGTTTGAAGAAACACATACTAATTTATTTTCTGTGTACAGACATCAATATAAACCTTATAATATTCAAGAAGTAGCAATTTTTGATGGTAACGGAAAGGAAATTATACCATTTAAATACAATGATTTTTTTTGGCATGAAAATGAAGGACAGATAATAATTTATAAGGATGGTACTAGATATGATGACGAAGGAAAAGTAGGAGTATTTGATTTAAAGCTTAATAGAGAAATAATAAAACCAAAGTATAATTCAATGGATTATATAGATTATAATTTATTTTTGATTAGTGATGATAGAGAGAATGGATTTAAATCAACAATTATAAACGAGAAAGAAGAAATTATAGGTAAAGAAAAAATATGGAATTTTGTTAGTACATCTGGAAATGATGACAGAAAATATGAGGGAACAACAGTAGATGATAAAAAATATTATTTTAATATTAAAGATAACCAAATTGTAGATCTGATAGAAGTTGAAAAAAATATTAAATAACGGACCTTTGTGAAATGTATATGAATTGCTATTTTAATTTAGTTGTTTTTATGGTATTATATAAAAAATATGTATAGATAGGATGTGGGGTTATATGTCTGACATTAGTGTTATAGGGATAGGTAATGTTGGAAGACTAATTATTAATAAAATTAATGAGTTTAATAATAAAATCCAAACAATATATATAACAAAAGATCAAGATGAAATAAAAGAATGTTATGCTAATATTATACTAAATTTAACCGAAAATGCAGAAAAAAAGTTAGAACAAATTATTTTTAGAAAAAGAATATTTGTAGTTGGTCATATTGGAGAAAAAGAATGGAATCAAGTTAATGTAGAAATATGCCAAAAACTAAAAAAAGAAAATAAAGAAGTTAATGAGATATGTTCATTTCCATTCACTTTTGAAGGAAGAACAGCATTAAATAGTGCTTCTGATATAATAAGAATATTGAACAAAGAACTAGATCAATTAATTATAATAGATTGTGATTTGATTTTAAGAGATGTAGATAGAAAAATGAGTATTAAGGAAGCTTTTAAATTAGTAGCTGAAATTTTATATTCAAATTTGCAAGATACTTTTAGAAATGTAGAGTTGAAATATCAGAATTTAGTTGTTGATTGTAATGAAAAATGTGAAGAAATGAGAAAAAGAGAGATAAGAATGAAAGAAATAAGCGAAGAATTAGATGGTACTTGTTGCTTAATGATGAGAAAAAGAAAAATAAGAGAGGAATGATTATGAAAATAATAGAAGATCATAAATATTATATAGATGAGTATAAAACCTTTAATGAATATATCAAAGAATTTATAATAATGGTAACAGGCAAAAAGATAAAAAAATTCATACCAGAAAGTGGATTATCTTGGTGTCAAAGAGCTTTTTCAGATAAAGTATATGATACTGATTTGCCTAACTATCTTGTATTTGAAGATAATACCATATTGGTTTTTAATTATAATGTTTTTAGTATGATAGATATAAAATTAACAAGTTATGAATGCTTAAATAAAAATGAAAAAGAAATTATTGATAATCAAGAAAGCTTTGAATTTGATTGTTATGGTGAAACTATTGTTGATTATGAATTAAACAGATTTGAAGATGAATATATTATAGAACCATCAGGAGATACAATTAGACCTGCTGGAGGTGATTATTTTAAAGAATTAATTTTTCATCTAAGTAATAGCAAAAAGATTTGTATATGTGCAGAAAATGATGAAACAGATGGATATTGCGATATATGGATGGAAAATGATAATTTAAGAGAGATATTTAATGGAGAACCTCACCAAGCATGGTGGAACTAAATAATTGATAATTATAAAATAATTTTTCAAAACCACTTGATTTATATAATGAGTTATGTTAAATTATAAACATAGAATCAAACATAAAATACAATTATAAATACAAGCTCATATTTTTCGCACACGGAAGTGCCAAACGAGCCAATTTTTTTGTCGAACTTTTAAAAGTTAGATGAAAACGGAATGTGAATAATATCACAAGATATAAGTCGATTAAATCGGCTTATTTTTTTATGTGTAATTTTACGGTTTCGTTTAGAAGTTATTACTTTGACTAAAATTATAGAACCCAAATTGAAAAAATGTATTGTAATATTTTTTTAAATAGTGTTTAAAAAAGGTAGTAAAAGAAATTGAAACTAATGCTGAAATCTATAAAGATATGCAACTGGATAATATGAGTAATGAAGATGTTCAAAAAAACTTGCGAATTGCTAAAAGCGAAAATCTTAAATTAAAACAGCTGGTTGAGAATCTTAAGGTTAATTCTGATAAAGTTGATGATGCCAAGCAATTAGTAATTGATTATAGACAAGTGCTAACGAATAAAGATGATGAGATAATTAAACTTAAAGAACAATTGTCTTCAGTGCAAAAAGACAATGAAGACTTAATTAGTATGATTAACAAAGTTCCTAGCTTTTTTAGAAAGCTTTTTATAGGTAAAGAAGAGTGCAAGTTATTAAAATGATAGTGCGATGCTTACTAAAAATAGTCTTGACTTAGATGTGACCAAAAGGCGTTTGTAATAAAAAATTTATGGTTTTTAGATTATTAAATGGGAAATAGTATGTTAGTGTATAGAACAGAAGATTTAGATGTTATTAAGAAGAGTATTGCAGAAATATTTACTGCAGATTTGAAACCAAATATGGGCTATTCTGCGAGCAGAGTAAACATTGTGAAAGAACGTGCAAATTTTGATTAGTGTTTATACTTAGGAAAGAATGTAGTGTAAATCACATAAATTTGCAAATTCTATCGAAATATGTTAAAATATTATGTATATGTAATGGTTTTTAATTTATTAATTAAAAAGGGGGTATTCTTATGTGGAATGAGAATGAAAAAGAAGAAATGAATGTTGCAGTAGATTCAAATGAAATTGCCCAAAATGGTTTAGAAGAACAAAATATGAATAATATACCGTCTGAAAATCAAATATCTGAGTCGAAGCCTAAAAATGATGGTAAGAAGAATTTATTTATCGTTTTGGGAGTACTTATTTTGCTTTTAGTAGTATGTATTGCTTTTGCAGTATGTGGCGGCAATTCGAAAGGTATGAAATTTGTAAAGTTACTTACAGAAGATCAACTATTTATTGAAATGTTAGAGGATAAAGGAAAATATGAACAAGTGGATTTAAAAATAAAAGTTGATTTGGATGACATTGCACGAGAAACAAATAGTGATGAACTAAACTTAGGCAAACTTACTTTGAATGCGACTTTAAACGAAAAAGACGAGGATTTTTCGGCAAAAGCTAATGTATCTGTATCAAAATTGAACATTAAGATACCTGAAGTTCAAATTATGAAGACAGGAGATTTAATAGGACTTAATGTTGAAAATATTTTTCCTAAGATTGTTTCTATAGATTTAAAAGATATAGAAGGGCTAAAGAAAAATTTAGAATCTATTGGAATAAAACTACCAGAAAATTCAAATGATTATGAGTATTCAAAAGAAGATTATGAGAAACTAATGAAATTTGCTAATAAGTACGCAAATACAATTTTAAAAGAACTTGAAAAGGGTATTTCTAAGGAAGATGTAAAGACGGTTAGTTTAAATGGTGATGAATATAAAGTTTCTAATGTTTATGTTCTAAAGATTGATGGAGAGCGCTTGGTTAAGACTGTTTATGAGCTTGCTAAAGAATTGTCTAAAAACAAGAAAGATTTAAAGTATTTAGAAGAAATTGGTGCTATAGAAGATGCTGATGAAGTAAAGGATAATATAGATGATTTCTTAAAGGATACAGAAGAAATCATTAAAGAAGAAAATTATGATGATATATTACCTTCTGATATAGTTTTAAAAGTTTATGAAAAATCTGGCAAAACAATAGCTACAATGCTTGAAATCGAAGATATGAAGATGATGCTATATACTTTAAAAAGTGATAAAAATAGTTTTGATGTTGTGATGGAAATGTTACAAGATAACACAAAAGTACAATTTAGAGTATCTTTTGAAAAAGCCAAAAACAATATGAGCGGAGCATTGACAATTAAAGTACAAGAATATGATGAAACAAGTGTGAATTTGGAACTTTGTAAATTTGAAATTGAAAAATTTAAGAAAGCTAAAGAGGATATGCTGAGAGTTGAAAACGAAGGTTCAATCTTATTAAATGAGGCTTCTAAAGAAGAAATTGATGAGTTTGCAGATCAGGTAAATGAAAACAGAATTGAATTAATAAGTTCTTTTTAAATTAAATGATAATAAAAAAAAAGAGCAACTCGGTCTGAGTTGCTCTTTTGCTTACGTTATTTCTCGTCTGTGGGAGATTTTTTGGAAATAGTTATTCCAAGAAGTTTATTTTCGAAGTCATAGGTACAACCAGGGTAAGGACAAGACCTACACTCATGGGCATATTCACATCCATGTAAACAATCGCAGTTTTCAAAATTTACGCAGGCTGGCGTACATTTAAAAGAACTTTCCGTTTCTTCATGGACATGTTCAACGGCTTTTTCTTGGTCGGGTTCGAGCTTGGATTCAAAATTTGCCACGCAATTATCACTTGGACATTCATCACAAGTATAGACGTATTTACAATCTAGGCACTCGCAAGAAGTTGCCTTATCGCAATTGTCACACTTTTCTACTGATTCTTCTACAGTATCCTTACACTCATCAGACTCACATTGCTGCTTAGAAACTTCTTCAGATTCACTAGTTTCTCCAAATATGGTATCTTCGCAATCATCACATTCGTAGCGCTCAGGCATTTCTTCTGATACGTCATCATATTCGTCGCAATAGAACGATGACGAGTCCTCAGAAGTAATATTTTCCTGCAACATATCTTCAAAAGTTTCTATACAGTCAGATGTGGGACATCTTCCACATTTTGTGGCATATGGACAACTGATGCATTTACAGTAATCTTTCTTATAGCATCTAAAGCAGTCTGAAGAAATGCGTCTATCGTCGCCATAAGTTGCTGTGCTCTTAATTCTATTCAAAGCCGTATATTTTCTTTTTTCATAGCAAGAATTAATTCCAGCATAGCAAGCAAAAGTGGTAATAATGCCAAGGATTGTAGAGAAGAATACAGGAAGTATACTGGTATAGTGATTATAGAAGTATACTGGTACAGTTCCGTCTAGCACAAATTTGCAAGTTACATAAGCACCAGAGTTGATATCTTTGATGATGATTGTTTTGCCATCATAAGAAAATCTTGAACCCTTGGGAACAACGACTTTACCGGTGTTATTGAAGGTTTCAATCGCATCAATATATTCTTCCGCAAGAGTTGAGTACTCGGGTGACGGTATGCGTGGCTGGGCAGGTTTAGTCAGGTTGAACAGTAATGCAAAAACAACGACACCTACCACAATGCACACGATGAGGGTTAACATGCGAGAAATAGGTTTCATGTCGATTCCTCCTTTATAGGTCGATTTGGTAGGACGAAATTGCAACTGAATAAGCTCATTACATAAATATTCTCCTTTCTCATCCGTCGGTCGATAATTAAAAAATGAAACGGGAAAATATTCTCCTTTCTTTTTATAGAATTGTAACCAACCACGATTATAACATGATTTAAAAGTATTTGCAACAGAATTCATCGACATAAATAGTGCTCGGTTTCCATAATTTACGGCTTAATGTGTCGATGAATTTATTGTGAAATTTTATAATAATATCTTGACTTTTTGCATATAATTTTATATATTGAATTAGCACTCACAAATACAGAGTGCTAATTTTAAGTAGGAGGTCTTATTTATGATTAAACCATTAATGGATAGAGTTGTTCTTAAAATGATAGAGGCAGAAGAAACCACAAAAAGTGGTATTGTTTTAGCTGGAGCTGCAAAAGAGAAGCCTCAAGTAGCTGAGGTAGTCGCAGTTGGTCCTGGTGGGAAAATAGATGGTAAGGAAGTAGAGATGTTTGTTAAAGTGGGTGAAAAGGTTGTTTTCACAAAATATGCTGGAACAGAAGTTAAGTATGATGGCGAAGATTATATAATAATAAGTCAAAATGATATCTTAGCAGTTGTTGAATAATCTTTATGCAAATGCTTATAGTCGATACATGATAGAAAAAATAGATTATTTATATTTCATTAAAATGAAAGGATGATTTTTATGAGTAAAGAAATTTTATACGGCGAAGATGCCAGAAAAGCTTTGGAAAGAGGGGTTAATGAGCTTGCAAATACAGTTAAAGTTACGCTTGGACCAAAAGGTAGAAATGTTGTTTTGGATAAAAAATATGGTGCACCATTAATCACAAATGATGGTGTTACTATAGCAAAGGAAATCGAACTTGACGATCCTTTTGAAAACATGGGAGCACAACTTGTTAAAGAAGTTTCTACTAAAACAAATGATGTAGCGGGTGATGGTACAACAACAGCTACAGTACTTGCTCAAGCTATGATACATGAAGGAATTAAAAATGTTGCTGCTGGAGCAAATCCAATGGTTATGAGAAGAGGAATGAATAAAGCGATAGATGTTGCTGTTGAAGAAATAAAGAAAAATAGTACTAAAGTAAATGGCAAAGCTGATATAGCTAGGGTTGCATCTATTTCTGCAAATGATGAGATGATAGGTGGACTTATCGCAGATGCTATGGAAAAGGTTTCAAACGACGGTGTTATAACAATAGAAGAGTCAAAAACAATGGGCACTAATTTAAGTGTTGTTGAAGGTATGCAATTTGATAAAGGATACATTTCTCCATATATGGTAACTGATACAGATAAGATGGAAGCAATTATGGATGACCCATATATACTTATTACAGACAAGAAAATTTCAAATATTCAAGAAATTTTACCTATCTTAGAGAAAATTGTTCAACAGGGCAAAAAATTTGTTATTATTGCAGACGATGTTGATGGAGATGCTTTAACTACATTAGTATTAAACAAATTAAGAGGAACATTTACTTGTGTTGCTGTTAAAGCTCCAGGCTTTGGCGATAAGAGAAAAGAAATGCTTAGAGATATTGCTATTTTGACTGGTGGCGAAGTTATTACTGATGAGTTAGGTCTTGATTTGAAAGAGGTTACTTTGGAACAACTTGGTCGTGCAAGACAAGTAAAAGTTCAAAAGGATACTACAATAATTGTTGATGGTGCTGGCGATAAAGAAGCTTTAGCCGATAGAGTAAAACAAATTAGAAGTGAGCTTGAAAGAACTGAGTCAGAATATGACAAAGAAAAACTTCAAGAAAGACTTGCTAAACTTGCTGGTGGTGTTGCCGTTATTGAAGTTGGTGCTGCTACAGAAGTTGAAATGAAAGAGAAAAAGTTAAGAATTGAAGATGCATTATCTGCTACAAAAGCAGCTGTTGAAGAAGGTATAGTTGCTGGTGGTGGTACAGCATATGTAAACGCAATTCCTGCTGTACAAAAGCTTTTAGATAAAACAGAGGGAGATGAAAAGACAGGTGTTAAGACAATTCTTAAATCTCTAGAAGAACCTATTAAACAAATTGCATTTAATGCAGGACTAGAAGGAAGCATTATTTTAGATAAGGTAATGCACAGTGAAGTAGGTATAGGATTTGATGCTTTAAATGAAAGATATGTTGATATGAAAAAAGAGGGAATTATTGACCCAACTAAAGTTACAAGAAGTGCACTTCAAAATGCTGCAAGTATTGCATCAATGGTTCTTACAACAGAAAGTTTAGTTGCAGATAAGAAAGAAAAAGATGGTTGCAATTGTGGAGAACATGGCGGAGTTCCTGGCGGAATGGAAGGTATGTACTAAAATAAATACGAAATGAGAAATATGTGAGTAGTTCCAAAACTACTCACATATTTTTATGTAAAGGTAACTCTTGCAAATATTATGTAAATATGTTATAATTTCTTTGTTTGGATGATTTGATAAGCGGAGCTAGATTTAGTGAAATATGCATAAGGAGGAAAGAGAACGATGCGTAATGGAAAGCTTCGGAAGTTTTTGGCAATTGGATTGGTGGTAGTGTTTTTCCTTTTTGGAGTGAATGCTATTGCCGAGGAAAGTGGACTAGCTGAGTTTGAAAGTGGCGAAACGGTAGCGAAATTAACTACAAGTGACAGTGTCGATATAGACGAAATCCGAAAAGAAATCGATGAAAGTTGGGCAAGCACAATAACCACTTTCACGATGGTAGGAATTGCGGTCTTTGTTGTCATAATTGTTGCTGGCTTGATGTTGTATCGGAAACAGAGACGTAAGTATGAAACCGTGATTAATGGCTTAAAAAAGCGTATGTTTTCGATGAAAGGTGAAGCGGACGCTAAACTTCAATCAGAGCGTGCAGTAAATGATGCTAATCTCTATGGCATTAGGCAGAGCAATGAGAGAAAGCTGAATTCGATTAATTTAAGCCATAGAAAGGAAGTACAAGCATTAGAAGAAAACATCGAAAGCTTGGAAATTGGGCTGAAATTGTATAGAGAGCAATATGAAAGGGCAGTAAGACTATATCCGAGTTTGGAAGAAGAAATCAATCGAATGGTTGTAAAAGAAAACGAGGAGCGTGACCTTGAGAGAGCGAGAGCTTTTGACGTTGCTGCTAGTGAGTTTGACGGTAGGTCGGCTACGAGGCAGATGGTCGAAGATTTGAAAAAGACATTGGAGATGTATACGTTACTTTCTCCTTCACAAAAAAGTCTTGTTAAGGCCGATGTAACCAGAATTAAGCGGATGCTTGAAGAAGCGATTGCTTTTAGAAAGAAGTATGAGGAAGAAAAAGAGAAAGAAAGTCAAATGCAATCTGCTAGGCATGTTGACGAGCAGATTCAAATGATAATCGGTGATATAAAGGTTGCAATAGCGACTGATTATGACCGGCTTTTGCTTGCTCAGAAACTTTATAACAGGCTAGATCGCGAAACCGCTAAGTTCGTTAATAAATCCTTGCTTGACAGACTTAGTAAACTTTTGTATGAAGCGAAGGCAGATAAATACAGGGAGTTTGTTCCTCGCAACGTATAAAAGAAACTTAAGTTTTAGGACCTTGGTAAAATTTTTGCCAAGGTCTTTTCTAATTGACTTTTTGCTTCTTTATTGATATATTATTATAGATTGATTAGGTCGATTGGAGGGGCGTATGTTGTTTTTTCCTGATATGTATTGCAAAAATGTTCAAAGTATTGAAATAGATAGCCTTAGAGATAAAAAAATTAAAGGTATTGCTATTGATGTAGATAACACACTTATAGATTACAAACAAATTTTAAGTGAAGAAGTTAAAAATTGGATAAAAAAAGTTAAAGAAAATGGTTTTAAAATTTGTATTTTATCTAATTCTAATAATAAAAACAAAGTTCAAAAAGTAGCGACAGCACTTGATTTACAGTATATAATGTTAGCGAAAAAACCATTTAAATCAGGTTTTAAAAAGGCGAGTAAACTTTTAAATTTATTGCCAGAAAATATTGCAGTAATTGGCGATCAAGTTTTTACTGACGTTATTGGGGCAAATAATATGGGAATGTTTTCTATTTATGTTGAACCTATAAATAAAAAGGAATATTGGTATACTAAATGGAAAAGACCATTGGAGTCATTAATATTAAGTAAAAGACCAAATTGTAAATAAAAAGAAAGAGGAAGTTTTATGAGTATTATTTTATATAACATTTTAGTAGCAGTAGTAGGACTTGCTATGTCACCTTTTATCACAGCACTTATAGAGAGATATAGCGAAGAAAAAAAGATTTTCACTAAAGAATTTTGGAACGACGTTAAATTTGATACTAAAGTTGCAGTAAGTATTTCAATAGCTTTTATAGTTTTATTATTTGTTTTTGGACCTGGAGTAGACTTTGTTATAAATGCGTTTGTAACAATTCTACTTATTATATCGTTTTTCGTAGATTTAAAAGCACAAATCATTCCTAATGAAACTAATTTTATTGGATTTTTAGTTGGTATTGTTTTAGCATTTGTAAAATTTACAATTGATGGTGCACTTGGCTTAGATGCGATTCTTGGTATGATAGCTGGTGCGGGAATATTTTTACTTATCGCACTTTTTTCACTTTTGGTGTATAAAAAAGTTGGAATGGGACTAGGCGATGTTAAGCTTATGGGTATGCTTGGACTTTTCTTTGGATTTGCAAATACGGTTCAAATATTTGTATTATCTTTTTTGATTGGTGCAATTATAAGCATATTTTTACTAGTAGCGAAAATAAAAAAATCAGATGAATATATTCCGTTTGGTCCATTTATCGTGATGGCAAGTTTTATTACGATGATAATACCTGCAAGCACAATGGTTAATTGGCTATTAACAGTTATATAATGAAAATTTATATAAAAGAAAAGGGATGATTTAAATCATGGTAAAAAGAAAAGAGGAAATTGAAAAATTAAGAAAGGCAAGTGAAATGACGGATAAAGGGTTTGCATATATTTGTGAAAATATAAAACCTGGAATGACTGAAAAAGAGATTGCTAAAAAGCTCGACGAGTATATGTTTTCACTTGGAGCTACCGGTCTTGCTTTTGATACTATAGTTGGTAGTGGACCAAATTCTTCAATGATTCATTCTGTACCAACAGATAGAAAAATAGAAGAGCAAGATATAATTTTGTTTGATATTGGCTATGTTTTTGATGAGTATTGTAGCGATATGTCTAGAACGATATTTGTTGGTGACATAACAGAAAAACAAAAAATGATTTATGATTTAGTTTTAAAAACTCAGTTAAATGCTATAGAAAATATAAGAGTTGGAATGAAAGCAAACGAAGCAGACATGCTTGGCAGAAGATTTATTTTAGATTCTGGATTTGATTATCCTCATGCTTTAGGACACGGAATCGGCAAGGTTGTTCATGAAGATTTAGTATTATCTCCTAAAAGAGAAAATGTTTTAGAAGAAAACGCAGTGTTTACGATAGAACCTGGTATATATTTAGAAAATGAGTTTGGAGTAAGAATAGAAGATACGGTTTTATTAAAAAACGATGGAATTGAAACTTTATCAAACACAACAAAAGAAATTATAATAATAAAATAAAAGGAGGAATAATTTTGAAACTTGATTTTTTTGCAAGAATTTATTTAGCAATAACTGATTTTAGATTGTACCCATTTGTTGTACAAAGAGAGAAATTTATAAACGCATTAGCATATTTTTTGTGTTTTATCCTTTTGTTTTCTGCTATTTTATCTGCAGGTGTTACTTCTAGGGCAATGAATTGGCTTAATAATTTTACTTGTATATATAATGAAAAAGTCGATGATTTTGAAGTAAAAAACGGAGAACTTATTGTTGCCAAAAATATGGATTTTGAATATGAAAAAGTTAGAATCTATGCAAATGGCGACTTGAATTTTGGAGAGCTAAATGAAAATGTATTTAAAGACAGTGAAAATATTGTTACGGTTTTAGCCTTAAAAGATTCTATTTCTGTTGGCAATGAAAATGTAGGTTTTGTAATTACAAAATATAAAGATGTAAATTTAGACATTAATAAAGCTGAGACTTATGAATCACTAAGATTTGCGTTAGATAGTTGGATTTTTAAATTATCGCTTGCTATTATAATTTTCTGTGGAGTATTTGTCGCATATTTAATTACTAAGTTTTTAAATGTTATCGGAATAACTCTTATGCTTTTATTCTTAGGATATGTTTTTGGTACAAAATATAAATTTAAAGATTATATGAAAGCTGCTTTCTATGTTATAACACTTCCGGTAATCACAGAACTTATAGCCTTAATTATTACTGGCACAGTAAGTGATTATGCTTATATAACATATTATTTACTTGTATATGTGTATATGTATTATGCAATTCGTGCATTAAAATTGGACAACATTATCATGGCAACACAAGAAAAAATATTTGCAATGAGAGGTAATCCAGTTGAAAAGCCAGAAAATCAAGAAAAGCAAGTTAGTGAAAATAAAGAGGAAAATAAATCTGAAAATGCTGGAAATGAACTTAATGAAGATGAGCCAAAAGAAGACAAGCACGATGAAAAGTAAACATTAATAAGCGAAAGGGGTAGTAGTAATATGGAAATAAAAAAAGAAGATATTAAACATATTGCAAATTTAAGTATGCTAAATTTATCTGATGAAGAAATTGAAAAATATACAAAAGACATGGAACAAATAGTTGGTTTTGCAAATAAGGTTAATGAAATAGATACTTCTAGTACAGAAATTTCTGCTTTTTCTAATGATAATGTAAATATATTTAGAAAAGATGAAGTTAGAAAATCTTTGTGTAGAGAATTACTTCTTAGCAATGCTCCAAGTAGTAATGGAGAAGCATATTCTATTCCAAATGTAATGGATTAAGGAGGCAAAATTATGAAATCAATTTGTGAAATGACAGCTGAAGAAATAGGAAAAGCATATAGAGAAAAGACTTTAACTGTGCCAGAAGTTGTTAAGGCTTTTTTGGATAATATTGAAAAAGAAGATGAAAAGATAAAAGCATACATAACAGTTTGTAAAGAAGAAGCATTAAAAAAGGCAGATGAAGTACAAGCTATGTTTGATGCTGAAAAAGAGATGGGGGCTTTAGCTGGTATACCAATAGCTATAAAAGATAACATTTGCACAAAAGGTGTAAGAACTACTTGTGCTTCAAAAATGTTAGAAAACTTTATCCCACCTTATGATGCAAGTGTTATGAAAAAGATAGAGGAGGCTAATGCTATCATACTTGGTAAAACAAACATGGATGAGTTTGCAATGGGCGGCTCAACAGAAAATTCTGCGTTCTTTATAACAAAGAATCCAGTTAATTTAGATAAAGTACCTGGTGGCTCGTCTGGTGGTAGTGCAGCAGCAGTTGCTGGAAAGATGGCTCCAATTTCTTTAGGTAGCGATACTGGTGGAAGTATTAGAGAGCCTGCATCTTTTTGCGGTATAGTTGGTATGAAGCCTACTTATGGTCTTGTTTCAAGATATGGACTAGTAGCTTTTGCTTCTTCACTTGATCAGATTGGACCTTTTAGTAAAACAGTTAGAGACAATGCTGTACTTTTAACAGCTATAGCAGGACATGACGAAATGGATTCTACTTCTGCAAATGTTGAAAATAAAGATTATGAGAAAGCATTAGTAAATGATGTAAAAGGTTTGAAAATTGGTGTTCCAAAGGAATATTTTGGAGAAGGAATAAACGAAGAAGTTAGAGCTTCACTTGAAAAAGCAATTGAAAAATATAAAGAACTTGGAGCAGAGGTTGAAGAGTGTTCTTTACCTGTAACAGAGTATGCATTGCCAACATATTACATAATTGCATGTGCTGAGGCTAGCTCGAACCTAGGAAGATATGATGGAATTAGATATGGATATAGAACTAAAAATTTCGAATCATTAAAAGACATTTATAAAAATAGCAGAACAGAAGGTTTTGGCGATGAAGTAAAAAGAAGAATAATTTTAGGTACTTATGTATTATCTTCTGGATATTACGATGCTTATTATAAAAAAGCTCAAAAAGTTAGAACTCTAGTAAAGAAAGGTTTTGAAGAAGCTTTTGAAAAATATGATGTTCTTCTTACACCTACAGTTCCAACTGTTGCTTTTGATATAGGCTCTAAATCTAAAAATCCTCTTGAGATGTATATGACAGATATACTTACAGTTTCAATAAATATTGCCGGTGTGCCTGCCATATCTATTCCTTGCGGAAAAGATAGTAGCGGAATGCCTATTGGAATGCAACTTATTGCTAAGCATTTTAATGAAGAAACGTTATATAGAGCATCATATACTTTTGAGCAAAATATGGAGGTGCAAAAATAATGGAATATGAAGTTATAATTGGTATTGAGGTTCATGCAGAGCTTTCAACAAAGACTAAAATATATTGTGGTTGTACAACAGAATTTGGTGGAGATCCAAATACACATTGTTGCCCAGTTTGTACTGGTATGCCAGGTGCACTTCCTGTACTTAATGAAAAAGTTGTTGAATATGCAGTAAAGGCTGGTTTAGCAACTGGTTGTGAGATTCAAAGAGAAAGCAAACAAGATAGAAAGAACTATTTCTATCCAGACTTGCCAAAAGCTTATCAAATATCTCAGTTTGATAAACCACTTTGTGAACATGGTGAAGTTTTGCTGGAAGTTGATGGTACTAAAAAGAAAATTGGTATTACTAGAATACATATAGAAGAAGATGCTGGAAAGCTTCTTCATGACAGCTATACAGGTGGCACATTAGTTGATTTAAATAGAGCTGGTGTTCCTCTTATAGAGATTGTTTCAGAACCAGATATGAGATCAAGTGCAGATGCTGTTGCTTATGTTGAAAAATTAAAAGGAATTTTAGAGTATATAGGAGTTTCAGATTGTAAAATGCAAGAGGGCTCACTTCGTGCAGATGTTAACTTATCTATTCGTCCTGTTGGACAAAAAGAGTTTGGAACAAGAACAGAAACTAAGAATTTGAATTCTTTTAGAGCTATAGCAAGAGCAATAGAATTTGAAATTGAAAGACAAAAAGAAGTATTAGAGTCTGGTGGAAAAATTTATCAAGAAACTAGACGTTGGGATGATGCAGAAGGTAAAGGCTACGCAATGAGAACGAAAGAAGATGCACATGATTATAGATATTTTCCGGAGCCAGATTTGCTACCTATTCATTTGTCTGAAGAATATATAGAAAACTTAAAAAACACATTACCAGAGCTTCCGGAAAGCAGAAAAGCTAGATATATAAATGAAATTGGACTTCCAGAGTATGATGCTGGAATTATCACATCTTCTAAATATTTGTCTGATTTCTTTGAAGAAGCAACAAAAGAATGTGGTAATGCAAAGGCTGTAAGTAACTGGATTATGGGAGACATTATAAGAGTTGTGAAAGAAAAATATCTTGAATATAGTGAGCTTCCTATAACACCTTTAAACTTAGCTAAACTTATAAAACTTGTTGATGCGGGAACAATAAGCAGCAGTGTAGCAAGAAAAGTTTTTGATGAAGTAGTTGAAACTGGTAAAGAACCAGATGTTATAGTAAAAGAAAAAGGATTAGTTCAAATTTCAGATGAGGGTGCAATTAAGGAAGTAGTAAACAAAATAATTGCTGCAAATCCTCAGTCTATAGTTGATTACAAAGCGGGTAAAGACAGGGCATTAGGATTTTTGGTAGGTCAATGTATGAAAGAGATGAAAGGAAAAGGAAATCCACAAATTTTAAATAAGCTTATTTTAGAAGAATTAAACAAGTAGCTTGAAATTTTTTGCGTGTTTTAGTAAAATTCAATAAAAGGAGGAATTGTCATGGAAGAAAATAATAATGTAAATGAAAAAAATGAAAATGTTCAAAATGTTAATACGGAAGAAACAAATCAAGAAAATGTAAATGAAAATAATACAACAAGTGGTGAAGTAAAAGAGGGAGAAGTTATAGGCAATGACGGTTTTTCTGAAAAAGAAAAAGAAGATGGAAAACTTATGGCTATATTATCTTATGTGGGAGTATTATCACTTGTACCATATTTAGCTGAAAAAGATAACAAATGGGTTAGATATCATGCAATTCAAGGTGTTAATTTATTTATAATTGAAGTTATATTTTATATAATTAGAGTGATACCAATTTTAGGTTGGATAGTAGGATGGCTAGGAAGTATAGTAACATTAGTTATTTCTATTATAGGAATAGTTAATGCATGTAATGGTGAAACTAAAGAATTGCCTATTGTTGGTAAGATTAAGTTTATAAAACAATAAAAATAAAAATCGTTATTAGTGATCATATATTATTAATAACGATTTTTTGTACGAATAGAAAGTATTGTGATTTGAAAAAGTATTTCTAATTTTTATGAGAGGGATTATTGATGATTGAAATTGTAAGAGAAGAGTTACTTAGATTAAAAGATGAAGAATATGCTAAATTCAATAGAAAACTTTGCCCAGATACGTTGAAGGAAATTATAGGAATACGAATTCCAAATTTAAAAAGTTTTGCTAAAAAGTTCGTTAAAGAAAATGATGGTAAGACATATTTAGACGGAGCATTGAAAGGCAAAGACAAATATTTTGAAGAGGTACTTTTTCAAGGGTTAGTCATAGGTTATACGAAAATGAAACTTGAAGAAAAAATAGAATATATAAAGCTATTTATACCTAAAATAGATAGCTGGGCAATTACAGATACGGTTATTCCAACATTTAAGTTTAAGGAAAAAGAATTGGTTCAAGTTTGGAAGTTTATTTTGCCATATACTAAATCAGAAAAAGAATTTGAAGTTAGATTTGCGGTTATAGTTATGCTGGATTATTTTATAGTTCCTCAATATGTAGGTAAAGTGATAAAAACTTTAGATGGTATAAAAAATGATGCTTACTATGCTGAGATGGCAATTGCTTGGACACTAGCAGAAATAGGAATTAAGTTTAACGACAAACTAATGACATATTTAAAAGGAGATAATCACTTAGATAAGTTCACATACAATAAAACATTGCAAAAAATGATTGAGTCTTATAGAATTAGCGAAGAGCAAAAGGCAGAGCTAAGAAGTATGAAAAGAAAATGTTGACATAAAGATGCAAGGATAGTAAAATCTATCTGTAAAAATAACATATAATTTTGACAAAGGAGTGAAAATTGACTAAAAGTTTGATCTTAAGATGATAGCTATAATTGCTATGACTTTAGACCATATAGCAGATTTAATAAGTCCAGTTGTGCAAAACATATATTTAGTTAGTATTTTGCATATCATTGGCAGACTTATAGCACCTATAATGTTTTTCTTTATCTGTGAAGGTTTTTTACTACACTAAAAATTTGAAAAAGTATATAACAAGATTATTTGTGTTTGCTTTTGTATCACATTTTGCATATTGCTTTGCGTTTGGGATTAATTATTTACCGTTTGCTACTGGCAATCTATTTAATCAAACGAGTATAATGTGGTCACTTGCATTTGCTGTTGTTGCTCTTTATGTGACTAATAAGACAAAATTAGAAAAATGGAAACAAGTATTGATTGTGATATTAATTTGTGTTGTTACGTTTAGTGCTGATTGGAGTTGTATCGCTGTGATGGCAATATTATCGATGTATTCAAATAGAGGTAATCTAAAAAAGCAATTTATGAGTATGCACTTTTGGATAACTATATATGCTGTAGTTTCATTCTTATTTGTTGATAGAACATACGGAGTTATTACTTTAGCGACAGCACTAGTATATCCTCTTTTGAAAAATATGGCGGAGAAAGAGGAAATGCAAAGTGGTTAAAATGGTTTTTCTATGCGTATTATCCTTTGCATCTTTTTGCAATAGGGGTTTTAAGAATTTTGATGTATGGTAATGTACCATTATTATTTAACTAAGTTTAAAAGTAGCCTATAAATAGTAGGCTACTTTTTTCTTGAAAAGGTAATGTAGGTATGTTAATGATGATACTTACTATATGATATTTAGATATTCTGTAGGAAGTGCACCTGTAATAAGCTATCACTATGGTGCTGGAAATAAAGAAGAGTTAAAAAGAGCTTATTGAGTAAAAGCTTAAAGTTATTAGGAGTTACTGTACTTGTAATGACTGCTATGCTGTGAACAAGAAAAATATGTGTATGTTTAAAAATTTATTAAATAAAAGTGAGGAACGTATATGAGTAAATATGAACCACTATGGAGCCATATAAAAGATAATAAGAAAGAAGAGTATAAATTAACTTATGATGAGATTAACAATATTTTAGGATTTGAAATAGATCATTCTTTTTTGATTTATAAAAAAGAGTTAAAGGAATATGGTTATGAAGTCGGTAAGATATCGATGAAAGAGAAAACGGTTACATTTTATAAAATATAAATATTTCGAGATTTATAAAAGAAGTGCAGGAATAGGAATCTGCACTTTTTTGTTTTTATTGTTATAAATTTTAATGTTTTTAAATTTTGTATTGAAGAATTTTTGGATTGCAACTGAAGATTTTGTAGAACTTTCAAATTATTATTGACTTAACTAATTTAATTAGTTATAATGCAAATATAATTAGTTGCGGAGGAAAATATGTCAAAAAATAATATTAACGAAGAAATTATTATTGAAACTGCAGCCAGTATTGTAAATGAGGTTGGGTTTGAGAATTTATCTTTAAAAATAATTGCCGAAAAATTAAATATTAAATCGCCATCTTTGTATAATCATATTTCAAGTCTTGATGAAATTAAATCTAAGCTTATGGTTTACGGTTGGAAACAGATGGAAGAAAGGATGATTGATTCTGCTGCTGGAGTATCTGGTTATGAAGCACTAAGAAATATGTGTAACGTTTTCTTTGATTATGCTACAAGTAACAAAGGAGTATTTACAGCGATGTTATGGTATAACAAATTTGAAAATGACGAGAAAGAAAAAGCTACAGAAAGATTGTTTAATATAATATTTAAAGTGATGAAGTCTCTAGATATTTCTGATGCAAATATAAATCATATCATAAGAACACTAAGAGCCTTTTTAGAAGGCTTTTCTTTGCTTGTAAATAATAATGCTTTTGGAAATCCTATATCGATTAAAGAAAGTTTTGATTTGTCATTAGAAGTTATAATGAATGGTATAAAATCTTTAGAAGGAGTTGAATAATATGAATGAATATATAAATTTAACATTAGAAAACATTGACGATGAACATATATGTTGTGCAATTGGAGATAAAAAGCATCAAGCAGGTGTTAATAGTAAAAAAGAGTGGATAAAAAATAAGTTAAAAGATGGTCACGTGTTTAGAAAATTAGATGCTAGAGGAAAAAACTTTATTGAGTATGAGCCAATAGAGACTGCGTGGGTGCCTATTAGTGGGAAAAATTATGTGTATATATATTGTTTATGGGTTGCTGGAAGTTTCAAAGGAAAAGGTATTGCTAAGGAGCTATTAGAGTATGCAATAAAAGACTCTAAAAAGAAAGGTATGAGTGGTATTTGTACTTTAACTTCTAAAAAGAAAAAACCTTTTGTAGGTGAAAAAGGATTTTTCCTTCACTATGGTTTTAAAGTTGTTGATGAAATTGGTGATTATGAATTATTAGCTCTTCAGTTTGATAAAAGTGCAACACCAAAGTTTAACGACAATGCTAGAAATATGAAAATTGAAAATAAAGATTTTACAATTTATTATAGCAACGAATGTCCTTACGTAGAATACGAAGTTCAAGAACTTAGCGAATATGCTAAAGATAAAAAAATCAAAATTAACTTTATAAAAATAGATACGTTAGAAAAAGCTAAAAATGCACCATGTGTATTTAATAACTGGGCTAATTTTTATAAAGGAGAGTTTGTTTCAAATACTATATTAAATGCTAATTCGTTTGAAAAATTGGTTAGCAAATAAAGTGTAATAGGATTAGCTTTAACGAGGTGAATATTTTGAGATTTACTTCAAATAGCTAATCTTTTTTGATTATAAAAAACTACATATTACATATTTCATAATTACGAACTTGTGTTCTAAAATATATTGACTTTTAATTATTTGCATATTATAATTTGTAATATTAAGTAAAATAAGAAAGCTGATTATATGATAGAAAGTTAGTTTTTCAGGATAAAAACGATAATTCTAAACTTATTGGAGTAGATGCTTATAAAAAATGTTAAAGAATAAGATATAGTGGTTATTAATAAAGGAGGTATAATGGCAGAACTAAAGGTTTTAGATCAAAAAATTTCATATTTTAAAATAGAAGATGAAGATTATATTTCTATTACAGATATGCTTAAATCTAAAGATGGTGATTTCTTCGTATCTGATTGGTTGAGAAATAGAAATACTATCGAATTTTTAGGTATTTGGGAAGAAATTCATAATCCTAATTTTAATTATGGCGAATTCGCCATAATTAAAAGTCAAGCGGGGTTAAATAGTTATAAAATTAGTGTTAAAGAATGGGTAGAAAAAACAAATGCGATTGGAATAATGTCAAAGGCAGGAAGGTATGGTGGAACTTATGCACATAAAGATATCGCTTTTGAATTTGGTATGTGGATTAGTCCAAAATTTAAATTGCTTTTAATTAAAGAATTTGAGAGACTAAAGAATGAAGAGCAAAAGCAACTTGGATGGAATGCAAAACGTGAACTTTCAAAAATCAATTATAGAATACATACTGACGCAATAAAACAAAATTTAGTACCTAATGAGTTAACAAAAGAACAAATTAATTATGTGTATGCCGAAGAAGCTGATGTTTTAAACATGGCTTTATTTGGTGTGACTGCCAAAGAATGGAGAAACAGAAATAAGAATCTAGAAGGAAATATTAGAGATCATGCAACTATAAATGAATTAATATGTTTATCAAATCTAGAAAATCTTAATTCGGTTTTCATAAATGATGGACTAAATCAATCGGAAAGAATTGTTAGACTCAATAAAATAGCGATATCTCAAATGAAAATACTTAATGAAGCAGATATAAAGTATATTAATGGTAAATAGAAAAATTTCTATAGAAGAAAAATTATGGGAACAAATATTACCAATATGTTTTTTTAGAATTAAATAAAAGTAGAATAATGATAAATATAAAAATGCTAACTAGACATAAATTATACTCATAAATTTTAAAATATATAAAAAGGGGAAAAAATTATTTCATAATTTTTTCCTCTTTTTTTAAAATTATTTATATAAAATAAAAACTCACGAACAATTAAGTCCGTAAGTTGATTTCAAATGGAGCCAATGACAAGAATCGAACTTGCGACCTGCTGATTACGAATCAGCTGCACTACCGACTGTGCTACATTGGCATGTGAGAATTACACAAATTCAATTATACACTAATTAAATCTAAAAGCAAGAGAATTTTGTTCCAATTTTGACATAAATATGATATAATTATCCGAGAATTAAGGAACTAAGTAGAAGTTAGAGGTGAATTATGGCGAATTATGAGTTGCTAGCAGAGATAGAAAAATACGGAAGAGACAACAAAATACCTATTTTATTAGATGACTCCCTAGAATATATATCAAATTTACTATCTAAGATTAAGCCAATGAGAGTCCTTGAAATTGGCACAGCGATTGGTTTTTCGGCTATTAATTTTTCAAAATATTTGGCAGACGGAGGAAGAATCGACACGATAGAAATAGAAAGTTTGAGAGTCGAGCAGGCTCTTCAAAATATTGAAAGAGTCGGCGTTAGTGATAAAATAAGAGTTATTGAGGGGGATGCTTTAGACATACTTCCATATTTAGTAGAAAAGTACGATGTAGTTTTTATCGATGCTGCAAAAGGAAAGTATAATGAATTTTTTGAACATGCAAAAAGGCTCTGCAAACCCGGTGGTTATATAATTGCAGACAATGTCTTATATAAAGGTATGGTTCAAAGTGATTATAACAAGCACAAACAAAGAACTGCAGTTAATAAACTAAGGCTTTTTATTGATACGGTTATGAATGATAAAGAATTAGAGTCCAAGCTGTTAGATATTGGTGATGGACTTATGATTTGTAAATCTACAAAGGAGATGTGATATTATGAGAATGTCTGAATTGGATTATGATAAGCTAACAGAGAAGCAACAATATGAGTTGGTTACAAAGAATATTTTTTATGGCTCTTTTGAGTTAAAAAAGGCAAAGTTTCTAAAAACAGCGATTGTAGTTTTAGGTGCAAATACGGATTCTATAAAAGAAAGAATGCTTACTGCAATCGAGCTTTTAAAGAAAGGGTACGGTTCTCATATAATTGTTACTGATAATTTTGAGCCAAAAATAAAAGATGTTAAAGATGGAAATTTTGATATAGAAAATGTTCCAGAGGAAGAAGTCCACAAAGCACAAACTCAGATGATTGAAGAAATTGCTGAAATTTTTGGAATACATGATGACAGGATGCTTTATTATTCTGATGATATGGCAAAGCAAGATAAAAGAGTCGAAAACTTTGATAGATATATTTTAGTTACTTTGTATCAAAATGTGCGAAGAGCAATACAAAGATGTGCAAAATGCTATCCAAACAAAAGGTTTGTTGGATGTGCTACGATAAGAGATTTTGCGGAGTGGAACTTAGACAATAAAGAAGCAAAGCACAAGTATTCAGCCCAAATAAAAGATGAAGCTAAAAATCTAATAGAATATACGAAAAAAGGTTATTTGGCAGATATGAATGTTGATTATATTTTTGAGGGGGAAAAGAAATGAAAAAACCAGAACTATTAGCGCCAGCTGGGACTTTTGAAAAAGCAAAAGTTGCATTTATGTATGGAGCAGATGCAGTATATGCAGGTACATCTAAGCTTTCACTTAGAACAAGAACAGAAATGCAGTTTGATGATTTATTAGAGACAGTTAAGTATGCACATTCTTTAAATAAAAAAGTTTATGTTGCAATGAATATTTATGCACGTGATGAGGAATATGATTTAATAATAAAAGAGGCAAAACATCTAGACGAAATAGGTGTTGACGGAATAATCGTTGCAGATGGTGGAATTGTAGAAATAGTGAAGGAATATGCACCAAACACAGAGATACATATAAGCACTCAAGCAAATGTTGTAAGTTTACATACATGTAATTTCTGGTATAAAAATGGTGCAAGCAGAATTATTCTTGCAAGAGAGTTAAGCAAAGATGAAATAAAATATATTACTGAAAATAAACCAAATGGACTAGATATCGAAATGTTTGTTCATGGTGCTATATGTTATAGTTATTCTGGTAGATGTTATTTAAGTGATTACATGGCTGGTAGAAGTGCAAATCATGGAGATTGTGCACAACCTTGTAGATGGTCTTATAATTTATATGCAGAGGAAAAAAATAATCCTGGTGAAATGATGCCTGTTGAAACTGATGAAAAAGGAACATACATCTTTTCTTCAAAAGATATGTGTCTTATAAAAGATATTCCTACTATTTTTGATATTGGTGTAGATAGTTTAAAAGTAGAGGGAAGACTAAAAACGGAGTATTATTTAGCTACAGTTGTAAATGCATATAGACATGCGATAGATGATTACTATGAAAATCCTGAAAATTGGAATTACGAAAAATATATGAATGAACTAGAAAAAGCTAAAACAAGGGGACTAACAGATTTTTATTTTAATAATAAATTTAATAAAGATATTCAAGACTATGATGGAAAGCAGATTAATCCAAATTATGAATTTGGCGGTGTAGTTGTTTCAACAGGAATAGAGGGAATTACAACTTTAGAGATTAGAAATAAATTATCTATTGGAGATAAGATTGAAGTTATGATTCCGGAAAAACTAGAACCATTTACTTTTGAAATAGAAAAGTTATATGATGCTGAAACTGGTGAAGAAATTGATACTGTAAATCCAGGAGTTAAAGAGCAAAAGGTTAAATTAAAGATTCCTTGTAGTGTTAAACCTGGTTATATAGTAAGAAGAATAAAATAGTTTGAAAGGAATGAAGATTATGAGTAAAGTAGAGCCTAAAACCTTGCCAGGTTTTATGGAATTACTTCCAAGCGAACAAATAGAGTTTAATAGAATAAAAGATATTATAAGAAAGACTTATGAAAAATATGGCTTTTTGCCTATTGATACACCTATTATTGAAAGTTCGGAGGTACTTCTTGCAAAGGCTGGTGGAGAAACAGAAAAGCAAATATATAGATTTAATAAAGGTGATACAGATTTATCTTTAAGATTTGACTTGACTGTTCCACTTGCTAAATATGTGGCAAAAAATTATAACGATTTAGCTTTTCCTTTTAGAAGATATCAAATAGGAAAAGTTTATCGTGGAGAAAGAACACAAAGAGGCAGATATAGAGAGTTTTACCAATGTGATATAGACATTATTGATAATGAGAATTTAAATATCATAAACGATGCAGAGATACCAAGCATTATTTATAATATTTTTAAAGAAATAAATTTTGGAAAATTTACTATTAGAATTAATAACAGAAAAATATTAAGTGGATTTTTTGATGCACTTGGTTTGAGTGAAAAAGTTACTGATATATTAAGAATTGTAGATAAAATAGATAAAGCCGGTAAAGATAGCATAGTAGAGATGCTTAAGGAAATTGGAATTGAAGAAGAAAAGACTAATAAAATTATTGAGTTCATTACAACAAAAGAAAATGTTGTGTCTTATTTGAAATCTCTAAATATTGAAAATGAACTTTTTAATACAGGTGTTCAAGAACTTGAAATTGTTGATAAATATATGAAATTTTTTGGCGTTCCGAGCGAATACTACATGATAGATTTAAGTATTGCTAGAGGACTTGATTATTATACAGGTACAGTTTATGAGACAATCGTAGATGAATATCCTAACCTTGGAAGTATTTGTTCGGGTGGAAGATATGATAATTTAGCTGAATTTTATACAGACAAAAAATTACCTGGAGTTGGTATTTCTATTGGTCTTACTAGACTTTTCTACGTACTTACTGAATATAAGCTAATAGAAAATAAAAAATCATCTATTTCGGAATATCTTATAATTCCTATGGTGGAAGACTTGTCTTACCCTATAGAAGTAGCTACAGAACTTCGTTTAAAAGGTATAAATGTTGAAATTTATTTTGATAATAAATCTATGAAGAAAAAAATGAATTATGCAAATAAGCAAAATGTTCCTTATGTAATAATTATAGGTGAAGACGAAGTTGCTCAAAATAAAGTTACTGTAAAAAATATGATTACAGGTGAACAAGAATTGAAAAATATAGACGAAATTTAATTAAATAAAACGTCGGACTTAAAAAGTGTTTTACATTTTTTAGGTCCGACAATCTATATTAACCACAAAAGCCATGGCTTTCATGGAAGATGGATATCTATGATATATTATGATTCACGAAAATATTATGTGTCAAAAAATAAAAATTATTCAATTAGGTTAATCTAGGACAGAAAGGAAGATAAAGATGGAAGAAGTAAGGCTTCAAAAATTTCTTGCGAGTAGTGGTGTTGCTTCTAGAAGAAAATCTGAAGAGCTAATTTTAGAAGGAAAAGTAAAAGTAAATGGAGTTATTGTGACAGAGCTTGGAACAAAGGTCGTGCCGGGAAAAGATAAAGTTACATTGGACGGAAAAGATATTGCACTTGAAGAAGAAAAAAAGGTTTATATATTATTAAATAAACCTGTTGGATATGTTACAACAGCATCTGATGAAAGAGGCAGACCAACTGTTATGGAGCTTTTAGATGGAGTTAAGGAAAAGGTTGTGCCAGTTGGAAGACTAGATATGTTTACATCAGGACTTTTGCTTTTTTCAAATGATGGAGATTTTGTATATAAGGTTACTCATCCAAAACATGAAACAACAAAAACTTACATAGTAAAGGTAAGAGGTGTACCGCTAGATAAAGATTTAGAAAAATTAAGACATGGAGTTAAGATAGAAGATTATATTACTTCTCCTGCCAAAGTTGAACTTTTGCTAAAAGATAATGTTAATGATATTTCTAGAATTTTGGTAGAAATACATGAGGGACGTAATAGGCAAGTAAGAAAAATGTGCGAAGCGATAGGGCTTTCAGTTATTGCATTAAAAAGACAAGCTGTTGGGGGCATAACTTGTGAAGGTGTAGAAAGAGGAAAATGGAGATATTTGACGGAAGAAGAAGTTAAGGCTATTATGAATGAGTGAGAGTAAAGTTTGTTTAGAAAAGCATTTTTGAAGAAATTTTGTTTTATAATATACTTTTCTTACTTCTTTAAAGTAATAGATTTTAAATATATGTTGACATAATTTTAATACTATGGTAGAATGCAATTGTAGACCGAGTTTAGTTTTAGGAACAATAATCTAATTGGAGGATTGTGTTATGGAAAAAGCGAATGAATCGGTAAGGCTCGGAAGAATTCGTGGTGTCTGTCAGATGCTTGCAGATTGGCATGATGGTGAACAGCAACCCGAAATGGCGATGGTTTTTCGACGTGCGATGGCTTCGGACAAACCTCTGGAAAGACTGCCGGCATGGGCTTATAAGCAGGCGGTGAACTTGCTCCGTGAACTCCAGCGCGACGTTGAGGCTACCGACGGATAAGAGAGTGCACAGGGTGTCAGGGATTAGTTTCTCTGGCGCCTTTTGATTTTGTTGTGTTGACATAATCTTTCAAAAGTGCTATAATTATCCTATAGTAACCCGTTTCAATACAGCGACCAATTAGGTTAAGGAGGATGACACAATGCGTAAGGAAATCGAGTGCAGGCTCATTAGCATGACCAAACAGGATGTTTGTCGGTCTTTGGCTGACGAACACGATCTCGGTGGGAACTGTGAACGTGCGATGCATTTTCGCCGTGCGGCGGTTCATGATCGTCCCGAGGGATATCTGACGATGTCAGAGTATTTCGAGCTTTCTGATACAATCCTTGAGATTGCGGGTGAAAGCGACGAGTACTGATTATCCACAAAAATGCTAGAGATTAACCTCTCTGGCATTTTTTTCTTGACTTTTTATGTATAGTTGAATATAATTGGTTGTAGATTGAGATTCACGTTGAAAAAGAGGAGTAGCTAAAGTTTTATTTTTCTAGAGAGCTTGTGGTTGGTGTAAACAAGTAAAATAGCTTAGTGAATGGCGCTTTGGAGTGAGTGTATATTTTGAGGTGAGTAAATTGAAAGATATTTACTAACTAGGGTGGAACCGCGGAATAGTTATTTCGTCCCTAGCTACAAGATTATTTGTGGCTAGGGCTTTTTTGTTGTCATAAATACCCTTGCACACATAAAAAGAAAGGAGTTTTTTTAATGGAAAAAAGTATGGATAAGATTGTAGCACTTTGTAAGAATAGAGGATTTGTATTTCCAGGATCGGAAATATATGGTGGTCTTGCTAATTCTTGGGATTACGGTCCTTTAGGTGCAGAATTAAAGAAAAACGTAAAGGATGCTTGGTGGCAAAAATTCATTAGAGAAAATAAACACAACACAGGTATTGATGCTGCTATTATTATGAATCCTCAAGTTTGGGTTACTACAGGTCACGTTGGGGGGTTTAGTGATCCACTTATTGATTGTAAAGCTTGTAAGACTAGACACAGAGCAGATAAATTAATTGAAGAATGGTCATTTAAAAACGGAGAGCAAATTTCAGGTTTAGACGGATGGACAAACGAGCAATTAGTTGATTTTATCAACAAAAATAAAATACCTTGCCCAGACTGTGGTAAGACAGATTTTACAGACATTAGAAAGTTTAACCTTATGTTTAAAACGTTTATGGGAGTAACTGAAGATGCAAAATCAGAAGTTTATTTAAGACCAGAAACAGCTCAAGGTATGTTTGTTAATTTCAAAAACGTTCAAAGAGCAATGAGAGGCAGAATGCCTATGGGTATTGGTCAAATGGGCCGTTCTTTTAGAAATGAAATTACACCTGGTAATTTTATTTTTAGAACAAGAGAATTTGAGCAAATGGAACTTGAATTTTTCTGCAAACCTGGAACTGATTTAGAGTGGTTTGCTTATTGGAAAGATTTCTGTAAGAATTGGCTTTTATCTTTAGGTATCAAAGAAGAAAACTTAAGAATGAGAGATCATGAAAAAGAAGAGCTTTCTTTTTATAGTAAAGCTACAACTGATATTGAATATTTATTCCCATTTGGTTGGGGTGAGCTTTGGGGAATTGCAGACAGAACAGACTACGATTTATCTAGACATTCAGAGGCTTCTGGAGTTGATTTGTCTTACCTAGACCCTGAAACAAATGAAAAATATATTCCTTATTGCGTTGAGCCAGCTGTTGGCGTTGATAGAGTTTGCTTAGTAGCACTTTGCGATGCTTATGAAGAACAAGAAATTGCTGAAGGAGATGTAAGAACAGTATTACATTTACATCCAGCATTAGCTCCATATAAAGCAGCGGTATTACCACTTTCTAAAAAGTTAAGTGAAAAAGCTACAGAAGTATTTGATGAACTTTCTAAGAAATTTAATATGGAATATGATGAATCAGGAAGTATTGGAAAAAGATATAGAAGAGAAGACGAAATTGGTACACCTTACTGTATAACAGTTGATTTTGACACATTAGAAGATAATTCTGTAACGGTAAGAGATAGAGACACTATGGAACAAATCAGACTTCCAATTAGTGAACTTGAAAAATTCTTGGAAGATAAAATTAGATTTTAAAATATAATTACCATAGGGAGGTAAAAATGCCTAGTTTAAGTTATTTATTTAAAAGACTTTGTACGATGAATTACAAGTCGATGTTTGAGAGAATTGATGTTGTAAAAAAGAAGTGTAATAAATCTAAATTTGGTATCTTTTGCGATATGGTATGGTGTGGCATGAGATATGGTGCCGGGTATGTTGATTATGATGTTATAGGCTTTTATAAATTAAATTCTATGCAAAGAAAAACAATGCTTACACGTGGAATTAATAATAAGTTCGTAAAGAAATTGAATGAAAAAGAATATTGGCATTTATTTAATAACAAAAACGAATTTGATGAGATGTTTAATAAATATTTAAAAAGAAGTTTTATTTATCCAATAAGCTCTAAAAAAGAAGAGACAATCGAATGGATGAAGAAATATAAAACTTTTTTCGCAAAGCCTAATGATGGTCAATGTGGTAAGAATATAGAGAAAATAAAAGCTACAGAATGGAATGATGATTATGAAAAGCTTTATAATCATTTGATAGAAAATCATTTAGAGCTTTTAGAAGAACCAGTAGTTCAATGCCAAGAAATGAATAATTTAAATCCAAGTAGTGTTAATACTACAAGAATGGTTTCAATTATGAACGATAAAGGCGAGGTTACTATACTTACAGCTTTTGTTAGAATTGGTAATGGAAAACATGTAGATAACTTTAATAGTGGCGGAATGACTGCTAAGGTTGATGTTGAGACAGGCATAGTTTTAGAAGATGCTGTAAATAAGGCAGGAGAACTTTTTGAGACACACCCTATTACTGGAACAAAGATAAAAGGTTTTCAAATTCCTTTTTGGAAAGAAGCAAAAGAAATGGTTGTTGAAGCTGCAAAGTTAAGCAGTCATGTGAGATATGTTGGTTGGGATGTTGGTATGAGTGTTAACGGACCTGTGCTAATAGAAGGAAATCAATTCCCAGGACATGATATTTATCAAGTTGCAGAAAAAATAAAAGATGGAGATATCGGAGTTTTACCGATGTTTGAGAAAGCTATTTATGGCGATGAAAATAAAGATAAATAGGTAGAGTTTCAAATTCATTCAAAGAAAAGCTAAAATATTTAGATAAAATGATGTTTTTTATTAGAAATTAACCCAATATTAGAAAAAATTGTTTAAAAAGTATTGATTTTTATTTTTAAATATGTTAACATAATTCATGGAAACTTTAGAAAATTTTATTATGGAGGGGTATCTAATGAAGAAAGACTTTGAATTCGTGACCGTGGAGACTCTGCCGGGCATCAAGAAGTTGTACATAAGTAAGGATTCGATTGTTGTTAAGGTGATTGAGATTGATAGCGAAGATTCAGTTGATTTTTATCTTCGCGATATGTTTGACCTGGAGCCTTGTGCTTCTCCGAACGAACGGCTCTTGAACACTATCTATAACATAGCATCGTTTCCTGAATTTATTGAATCGGAAGCATATGACACCTATATCTTTAGCGAAAAGGTAAAAGTCCTTATTCCTAATGAAGATTTTGGTGTCGCGATTCTCTCGGTTTCTGGAGAGGAGGAGCTGAAGTTCAGGATTAAAGATGCCATTGTTGATGCTGAGACTGTTCTCTCCATTGCAAAGAAGATTGCGATGGAATAATTTAACCTTCAAACCCACACCTACATATTTTAGGTGTGGGCTTTTTGCTATTTATAGAAAATTGCTTATTTATGATGTCTATTATTTATATCTAATTCTTGTAATTTTTATTCTCCCACTTATTGATTTTTGTCAAATAATTGTATATAATAGCCGTGTTATAGACAAAAATATAGAAGAGTTTATAATTAATTACAAGGAGGTAATATTAATGAGCAAAAAGTATGTATATCTTTTTAGCGAAGGTAATGCTAACATGAGAGAATTACTTGGTGGTAAAGGTGCTAACCTTGCAGAAATGACAAATTTAGGTTTACCTGTTCCTCAAGGATTCACAATCACAACAGAGGCTTGTACTCAATACTATGATGATGGAAGAAAAATTAACGAAGACATCCAAAAAGAAATTTTTGAGTACATTGCAAAATTAGAAGAAATCACTGGTAAAAAATTCGGTGATACAGAAAACCCACTTTTAGTATCTGTACGTTCTGGTGCTAGAGCTTCTATGCCAGGTATGATGGATACAATTCTTAACTTAGGATTAAACGAAAAAGTTGTTGAATCAATCGCAGTTAAATCAGGAAATCCTCGTTGGGCTTGGGACTGCTATAGAAGATTTATCCAAATGTATTCAGACGTAGTTATGGAAGTTGGTAAGAAATACTTCGAACAACTTATAGATAAAATGAAAGAAGAAAAAGGTGTTAAGCTTGATGTTGAGCTAACAGCTGAAGATTTAAAAGAACTTGCTAGTCAGTTTAAAGCAGAATATAAAGAAAAAATCGGAAATGATTTTCCAGATGATCCAACAGAGCAATTGATGGGAGCTATCAAAGCCGTATTCAGATCTTGGGACAACCCTAGAGCAAACGTATACAGAAGAGATAACGATATCCCTTATTCTTGGGGTACAGCTGTAAACGTTCAAATGATGGCATTTGGTAACATGGGAGATGACTGTGGTACAGGTGTTGCATTTACACGTGACCCAGCTACAGGTGCAAAAGGTTTATTTGGTGAATTCTTAACAAACGCACAAGGTGAAGACGTTGTTGCTGGTGTTAGAACTCCAATGCACATTAGCGAAATGGCTGACAAATTTCCAGAAGCTTTTGAACAATTTAAAGATGTTTGTAAGAGACTTGAAGAACATTACAGAGATATGCAAGATATGGAATTTACTGTTGAACATGGTAAATTGTATATGTTACAAACTCGTAATGGTAAGAGAACAGCACAAGCTGCACTTAAGATTGCTTGTGACTTAGTTGACGAAGGAATGAGAACTGAAGAAGAAGCAGTTGCTATGATTGATCCTCGTAACTTAGATACACTTCTTCACCCACAATTTGATAGCAAAGCTTTAAAAGAAGCTGCTCCAATCGGAAAAGCTTTAGGTGCTTCTCCAGGTGCTGCTTGTGGTAAAATCGTATTCACAGCTGAAGATGCAAAAGAATGGGCTGCTAGAAAAGAAAAAGTTGTTCTAGTTCGTCTTGAAACATCTCCAGAAGATATCGAAGGTATGAAAGCTGCTCAAGGTATCTTAACAGTTCGTGGTGGTAGAACATCTCACGCAGCCGTTGTTGCTCGTGGTATGGGTAAATGCTGCGTATCTGGTTGTGGAGACATCGTAATGGATGAAGAAAACAAGAAATTCACACTTGGTGGTAAGACATATCATGAAGGAGACGAAATTTCTCTTGATGGTTCTACAGGTAACATCTATGATGGAATTATTCCTACAGTTGATGCTACAGTAAGCGGCGATTTCGGAAGAATTATGGAATGGGCTGATAAAATAAGAGTCCTAGAAGTTAGAACAAATGCTGATACACCTAGAGATGCTGCTAAAGCTAAAGAATTAGGAGCTCAAGGTATTGGTCTTTGCCGTACAGAGCATATGTTCTTCGATGGCGACAGAATCGCTGCTATCAGAGAAATGATTTGTTCAGATACAGTTGAACAAAGAAAAGCTGCTCTTGCTAAATTAGAGCCAATGCAACAAGGTGACTTCGAGCAACTATTCGAAACAATGGATGGTTATGAAGTTACAATCAGATTCTTAGACCCACCTCTACATGAGTTTGTTCCAACAGAGGAAAAAGATATTGAATTACTTGCTAAAACACAAGGCAAGACAGTTGAAGAAATTAAAGCAATCATTGCTAGTCTTCACGAGTTCAACCCAATGATGGGACACAGAGGATGCCGTCTAGCTGTTACATTCCCAGAAATAGCTGAGATGCAAACAGAAGCTGTTATCAAAGCTGCTATCAATGCTTCTAAGAAGATTGGTAAGATGATTACTCCTGAAATCATGATACCACTTGTTGGAGAAGTAAAAGAATTAAAATACGTTAAAGACGTAGTATGTGCAACAGCTGATAAGATAATTGCTGAAGCTGGTGTTGATATGAAGTATAAAGTTGGTACAATGATAGAGATACCAAGAGCTGCATTAACAGCTGATGAAATCGCTAAAGAAGCTGAATTCTTCTCATTTGGAACAAATGACTTAACACAAATGACATTTGGTTTCTCTAGAGATGATGCTGGTAAATTCTTAGGTGCATACTATGACAAGAAGATATATGAAAATGATCCATTTGCTAAGTTAGACCAAGTTGGTGTTGGTAAATTAGTTAAAATGGCTGCAGAGCTTGGTAAACAAACAAGACCTGACATTAAGCTAGGTATTTGCGGAGAACATGGTGGAGATCCTTCTTCTGTTGAATTCTGTCACAGAGTTGGCTTAACTTATGTATCATGCTCACCATTTAGAGTTCCAGTAGCTCGTTTAGCAGCTGCTCAAGCTCAAATTAAATATCCAAGAGCTAAATAAGTTTAGTTTTAAAAACAAAAAAGCTTGTTAGAAGAAATTCTAGCAAGCTTTTTATTTTTAGTGAAGGCTATTATGTTTTCTATATTTTGAAAGAATAGAAAACATATTTCAGACTTTACTTTTTATATGAAAGATGATAAAATTCTACTGTATTGAGGGATTGTGGGCAGCTTAATAATTGGAGGTGCTGAGAATGAGGAAAGAAACGAAGAATGTGATTTCCTACTATTTGGCAGTACGGTTTAAGGAACGTTGCATGAATTTTTCATACTTTTCGGCTGCATGCGTTGCTTTTGGCTTTATTTTAGTGCATTTTCTTAAGTTTGATAATAATTTCTGGCGTTCGATTACTTTGACTTTTAGTTTTTTTACAATTTTTTCTGTTGTAGCTTGCATTATTCAAGATTTTCGAATGAAAAAGATGTTTGGAAGTACGCTTAAACTTAGTAGTGACTGCGTCAATGATGGATTTTTTAAAAACATGCAGGACATAAAATTTATTCACGATGAGATTACTTTGTATCTTTCTAAAATGGAAATGCAGAACTTTTCTAAGCTGGAAGACAATAGATATAGGATTATCTGGGAACAGTACTTTTTGGATTGGTTTATGGATGAAAATGATGATATATATAAGTACAGACAGAATCCTAAAAATGAATTCGATGAGCATGTCATAAGAAAGCATTTAAATGAACTTGGTATTTTACAGCAGAAAATGCTTTGCTTATTCGGAAATGATGATGAATTTTCACAGATTATTGGAGACCATTTTAAAAGTTTGCGACAAGATTTTTATAATCTTATTGTACTAAAAAGATAATTTTTAGATTTCAAAAGGAGCACTTAAGAGAGATTGCTATGAACTATTTATAGTTTGTAGAGCTCAATTGAGTGCTTTTTTGTGTACAAAGATATAAATATATAGTTTTATATGTATCTTGTATTTGTGTTTTTAATACGATATAATAATTTTGAAATTGAGATTTTGATCTGAGAAAGAAAATTATGGATTTACTAAAAGAGTTTGTAAACAAATTTGATGAATATTATGGATAAAAAATATAAGCTTGTTAGAAAAGTAGTTCTAGCAAGCTTTTTGATGCTAGAGCAGTCATAAATAATTAAAAAACGAACCATAATATTTGTTGATAATTGGCTGTATATGTGATAGCATAAAGCTAGATTTAAAAGTACATACTAAAGAAAATGTAAGGAGAATATTGATGGATAATATAAAAAAAAGATATGAAGAATTAAAGAAAATTATTGCTTATCATGCAAATAAATATTATAACGATGACGAACCTGAAATTTCGGATTTTGAATATGATATGCTCATGGTGGAACTTAAAAACATTGAGAAAGCACATCCAGAGATTATTACTGATGATTCACCTACACAGGTTATTGTCGCTGAGGGAAAGGTTGATTCTCATTTTGCAGAGGTTGTACATGAAGTGCCACTTCAAAGCTTGCAAGATGTTTTTGGAACAGAAGATGTTGAGGCTTTTTGCTCTAGGATTAGTAAAGAAGTATCAAATCCATCTTATGTTGTAGAAACTAAAATAGATGGACTTTCAGTTTCTTTAGAATACGAAAAAGGAATTTTCAAAAGAGGAGCGACAAGAGGAAATGGATTAGTTGGAGAAGATGTAACACTAAATTTAAATCAGATAAAAAATATTCCAAAGAAATTAAAAAGTGAAATTGATATTATAGTTCGTGGAGAGGTTTTCATGCCACACGATGCATTTAATAAATTAAATGAGGAAAGAGAAGTCTTAGGCGAAAAGCTTTTTGCAAATCCTCGAAATGCTGCAGCAGGTTCTTTAAGACAACTAGATCCGCAAATTACAAAAGATAGAGGTTTGGATATTTATATTTTTAATGTCCAAAAATCTAAAGACGTTCAATTTATTTCACACTATGAGTCTTTAATGTTTTTAAAAGATCAAGGATTTAATGTTATTCCACTTATTTTTAAATGTGAAAACGCAAAAGAAGTTTTGACTTCAATAAATAAAATAGGTGAAGCAAGAGGCGATTTATCTTTTGATATAGATGGTGCTGTAGTGAAAGTAGATAATTTAAAACAAAGAGAAGAAATAGGTGTTACGACTAAAACACCAAAGTGGGCTGTTGCATATAAATATCCACCAGAAAAGAAAGAAACAGTTGTGAAAGATATTGTAATTCAAGTTGGAAGAACTGGTGCGCTTACTCCACTTGCAATCTTAGAACCAGTCAGAGTTGCAGGCTCTGTTATTTCTAAAACTACTCTTCATAATGAGGACTTTATAAAAGAAAAAGATATACGAATTGGAGATAAAGTTTTAATCCAAAAAGCTGGAGATGTTATTCCAGAATTAGTTGAAGTTTTAAAAGAAAAAAGAACAGGCGATGAGAAAATATTTGAAATGCCAAAGTTTTGTCCTGTTTGTGGAAGTGAAGCTGTGAGAGAAGACGATGAGGCTGTTGTACGTTGTACAGGAATTGAATGTCCTGCGATGTTATTTAGAAGCTTAATACATTTTTGCTCACGAGATGCTATGAACATAGATGGAATGGGACCAGCAATAATTGAACAGCTTTTAGACAAAAATATGATTTCGAATATTGCAGATATATATTCACTAACAGCAGATGATTTAAAAACACTAGATAAAATAAAAGAAAAATCTGCACAAAATTTAATTAATGCAATAAATGAAAGCAAAAAGAATTCTTTGGATAGACTGATAAATTCTTTTGGAATTAGACATGTTGGAACCAAAACTGCGAAGATATTGGTAAAGAAATTTAATAAAATTGATATGTTTTTTGGCGCGAGTTTAGATGATTTTATGGCTGTAAATGAAATTGGAGAAATTATGGCACAAAGTTTAGTATCGTTTTTTGCAAATCCACAAACGGCTGATTTGATTGAAAGATTACGTAATGCTGGAGTTAATATGGAAAATGAAAGTACAGAAAATATTGATGAACGTTTTAGTGGCAAGACATTTGTACTTACTGGTACACTTTCTAAATTTTCTAGAAATGAGGCAAGTGAGTTAATTGAAAAATTTGGAGGTAAAACGTCTAGTAGTGTTTCGAAAAAAACAAGTTATGTTTTAGCAGGTGAAGAAGCAGGCAGCAAGCTTACAAAAGCTGAAGAACTTGGGGTTACGATAATTACTGAAGACGAATTTTTGGATATGATAAAATAAGTGTGATAAAAAATAGGCATTATAGGTAGGCATAAGGTAAATGAAGAGAGGTCTGATAACACTTTTAGTAGCAATTTTGTCAAGGTGGAGATGGCGAAGCCATACTACCTT